>Ga0364881_10370_pt1 | contig 22741 bp, 18 predicted proteins | sample ExccelJu500001D4_5_FD_206923 | JGI IMG/M metagenome (GOLD analysis project Ga0364881, IMG submission 206923) | Enriched cells from Trout Bog Lake Hypolimnion, Wisconsin, USA - BchlTB.July30.5000.01.D4 | ecosystem: Environmental > Aquatic > Freshwater > Lake > Hypolimnion/Profundal zone | place...
CAACTGGTTGTATTCATCTAAAAGTTCTTGGTATTTCTGTTCAATAGTCACGCCCTCGCCACTCTTAATAACAAAAGAGCCCAAACCCAACACCGTTATCCGCTCTCCCACCTCAGGTTCACTCAGTAATTTTTTATCATCAATCAGGGTCCATAAATCCGAAAAATCCAAAATTTCCTTTTCGGGCAAATGGGTAATTTCAATACGGCCATCGGGGTAAATGCTTAGCTCTGCCAGGTATAGTTTTGCGTCGCTGTGCCTGAAAAATATATCAAAGCCCTTTCCCCCGGTTCTCTTAGGAAAATACGTATGCTCAATAGTAACGTAATAGGGTTTTGAATCGGGTATGCCGAAACGGGAAACGTTAACGCCTTCAATTACATCAACCGTTCTTCCATGCAGATTAAATAAGTTCTCCAGGCCCGGATTCAGTCGTTTAATCAGCGAAAATATATAGTTGTAAAAAGATTCTTTATTATATAACCAATCGCCTTGTTCAACAACCCAGTACCCCAAACCGTGCACCGAAATGTGCTTCCCATCGGGAACTTCTGTAGCAACCCAGCCACTGTTTAACTTTTTCCTAAGCAATTCCAGGTCCGCCATTTCCCAGCAATACACCAGGCCATCATGATAAACCTGCAGGTCGGTAAAAAAATACGAACCGCCGTTATTAATAATTCCCGGAATCGAAAAGCCGTCTACTACCCGGGTTCTCGATATGGTAGTAAGTTCCACGGGTTTGTCTTCACCCGGCATTTTAAATGGATTTTCGAAAAACTTCATGGCATCAGGGCCTATTTTACCGGCTTTATTTCCGGCATATCAAATGCTCCCACGGCATTAATAAGGTAGTAGCGCTTGTCTTTAAACTCAGAAAAAAATTTATCACTCTCGTCTCCGTAAAACCTGTTGCTAACGCCAAATAAAAGAACGCCTTTTTGCCCAGCCTTGTTAATGCTTTTATAGCGGTAAACATTTCTTTCAACCATGTTAATTTTTTGCCCGTCTGCACTGTTTTCGCTCAGCAAAAAGTCAAGCATATACTCTCCTTTATTTTCCATCACCTGGTAATTCACCACCGGGTTGTTTTTCTTCAGTTTTTTCAGTTCGGCAACTTTTTCATCCACCATATCCTTAATCTTTGCATCGCACCTGAAGTCGAGCAAAATCATGTTTTTGAATCTTGTAACGCTATCGCCTTTTGCCACATATTCCTGTTTATAAAAATTGGCTTCAGGATGAATGGTCCATGCAAGACCGTACATCGTTTTTTCAAACACAATAGGGCCCGGAACATGCAGGTAATCGGTTGCCTGGCCGGATACAAGTTTGAAGCAAAAAATGGGTAGCCATAAAATTAAAACGATGCCTGCTTTCATAAGGAGTTTATAAGAAGGTAATATTAACGGTATTTCTGCTTTATGGTAATAAAAAAAGCAACCCCTGAGGATTGCTCTTTTTTTGGGTTGTTCGGTTACTATAATTATTCAGCTTTTACAAATTTACGGGTTACACTTTCCGTTCCGTTCTGCACATTCACAAAATAAATACCCTGTGCCAGCCACGACACATTGAGCGTTACCGAATTTTCGCCGTTGCTTAAATCAATGCTCTGGCTCGAAACACTTTGCCCTAAAATATTGCGCACACTCAGGGTATAGCCATTCAATTGTTTATCAGTGTGTATACCTACTGTCAGTTGTTCTTTAGCCGGGTTAGGGAATAATGACAGGCCGGTTAATCCGTTTACTTCGGCTATGCCCAGTGTAGTTGTGGTTATTGATTGGGTGATGGTATCGGTGCAATTACCCTTGGTTTCAACCAGTACCACCGTGTAGGTGCCACTGCTTGCATAAGTATGTGTAGGGTTTTGTGTATTGGCAGTACTGCCATCACCAAAATTCCATGCATAGGTTATCCCAACTGCGGGGCTGCTGAAATTAACCGTGGTGCTGCCAGTGCCCGTGGCATTAAACCAACCGCTGCCCTGGGCAATAACACTGGCTACTACGGCAACAGGTGCCGTTACGCAGGCTTGCTGTTGTAGCTTCCAGTTATAAAAGAAATAATAATACCCGGGCACACCGGCATCCGAGCCGGTAATAACGATGGTGCTATCGGTTGAAGTATATGGGTAAGCAGCGCCCGAATTATTGCGGTACAAACCGTCGGTGCCAACAATGGCCAGGTACAACTCGTTAGCAGCGGGGATAGGGAAATTTAAAGTAATCGTGCTTTGCCCCGCAGCCATGTTAATCGAGTCCGACTGCAACACATTTCCGTTCGAATCCTGAAGCTGCACCATTCTGTATCCGGCCGTTTGGGTGTAAACATCCACGGTGAGCAGGGTTTGGGGCGTGGTGCAGTTAAAAATGACCGAGTGCTTGTTGGCCCCGGCAAAATAACTTCCGCTACCAAAAGTATTATCTGCAGGGCCAACTGAATTTACGGCGGGTTGCAGGGTAGACGAAACATAATAAGTAGTGCTGGTACTTAGCGCAGGGGTTGTAAACGTGGTTCCGGTGTCAACCAGGGTGCCGCCTGCTTCAGCATTATACCAGCTTATTTGCCCGGTTCCGGTAGCCGATAATGTAGCGCTTTCACCGCTGCAAACGCTTTGCCCGGTAACTGCAGGCGTAAAGTCATGCACGGTTACTACCTGGTTTTGTAATACCGAGTCAATGCCACAGGCATTGGCAGCTATTAGTTGCACATTAAAACTGCCATAGGCATTGTAAGTATGCACCGGATTAACAGCAGTATCGGTTGTGCCGTCGCCAAAACTCCACAGGTAATTTGTAGCGTTGGCGCTGGCATTGGCAAAAGTAATGGCGGCGGGTACCGAACAGGTGGGTGTTTGCTGCACCGAAAAACCGGCCAGCACTTTCGGGGTAATATTAACGGCAACGGTGGCTGCACCGGTAACACCTGCACTATCGGCAGTAACCGTATATATCATGTTGGCACTATCCGGATTTACTGTGGTTACAGCGCAGGTGGGGCAGCTTAAACCGGTGGTAGGTGTCCATGAATAAGTAGCGCCTGCCGGACCTTGTGCGGTAAGGGTAGTAGAATTGCCCGGGCAAAGGGCTGAACTTGCTGCAATGGCCCTGATGGAAAACGGAGGAGGAGGTTGAATGCCAATTAAAGCTTCTTCCCCGTCATCAAAATTATAGCTGCCTGCGTCAAGGTTTGTCACGGCAAAATAACCATCGCTCTGTCCACTCCATCCCCAGTTCATGTGCAGCATGTTATTGGCATCGTAACCATCGCAAACCCAGGTGTGACCACCGGCACCGTTCACATCGTCGCCGGCATACTGTATTACCCGGTTGGCGTTCAATTCGTTTAACATCAAAGTCATCCATGCCGAAGCACTGAAATTGGCCATAGTAACACCTTGAATGGTGTTCGAATCGTACAAGAAGTATTGCACATATGAGTATTGCGCACAAGGTTGTCCTGCTCCGGCCTCACTTTGAAGTACCCAGGCTCCGCTGCCACCTTCGTTATCGTCGCCGTAATCCATAGCAACACTCACCCCGCATTCGTACATCAGGGTATCAACACTGTTGCTGGTATTAGTGATTGAAGGCGGCATGTTGGTCCAGTTTAACGGCGTTGTGAAATTGGCTGATTGAACGCCGTAGTTATTGGAGTATGCAGGGGGAGCATCATCGTAAGAAAATGAACCGCGGCCAGCCGGAGGATACGACCAGTATCTCATAACCTGCGCCATGGCGGTAGCTACGCAACCGGTTACAGCGCGTTGCTGGTCGGTGCTGTTGTAAGGACATAACTGGTTGTAGTTAGGTTCCTGGTCCCAGGTGGTTTGCAATAGCGGGCCAACCGAGCCGCTTCTTCCAACCACAGGATTTATGCCTTGCGTATATGCATTCCACAAGTTGGTTATTCTGGCATTGGCCGGAACATGCTGTTGAAGGCTGTAATGAATTTTTTTGGCGGCGCTTTGCATCCAGCTGCTGATAGGATATTTGGAAAAATTGAGGTTGAAATTGGTTTCGGTAGAGTAACCAATAACGGGTGTCAGGTTATCATCGGCCGAAACAATTACAAAGCCATGACCCGGGTTGATGTCAAACACGTAATAATCTGCAGTATTATCGGTTTCAGTTTGGGTATATACCAGGGTGGCCGTTAATGTTGTGCCGCCGTAAGCAGGGGCATTTACTTTAAAAAAATTGACCGCAATGGTTGAAGCTGTTTGCGGACTAACAACGGTGGCCTGTGCCCGGCCGCAAAATAAAGTGATGGCCAGGGCCAGCAACAAGGAAATGTTTTTCATGAAACGTGTTTGTGTTATAAGGGTAAACATAGCTTGGTTTTGTCATAGTTTTGTCAGGGTAAAGTCAAAAGTTGGTTGTCATGGCTGCCAATGAATAAGATGCCGGCAAAGCTGAATTTTGATAAATTCACGTTTAAATATGCATACAGATGAAGAGGTAAAGCCGGTTAAGACGGTAAAACCGGGTAAAAGCGGCGCCGGGGAGTACCTTTCGGAGGTATGGAAATATAAAAACCTGGTGGTGGTATTTGCCCAACAGGAGTTTAAAGTGCAATACGTACAAACCCGGTTTAACTGGCTGTGGGTGGTTTTACGGCCCCTGATGGTGCTGGCACTCTTTACCTTTATTTTTGGCAGGCTGATTAAAATACCGGGGCTTAACTATCCCTATCCGCTTTTTGCTTTTTCGGGCCTCATTATCTGGAACAATTTTAGCTTCATGATTAACAGCGCGGGTAATGCCGTGCTGGGTAGCCAACAGGTGGTAAAAAAGATGTATTTCCCCCGTATTATCCTGGTGTTTTCAAAGCTGTTGGTGGGTTTGGTGGAAGTCTTTGTATCCCTGGGCCTGATGCTTGGGCTCATTGTGTTGCTTCGCTATCCTGTTCACCCTCAAATTTTGTTTCTGCCTTTGTTTATTCTGCTCAGCCTAATTCCCGGCACAGCCATTGCCATCTGGATGAATGCGCTTACTATCCGCTATCGCGATTTGAATCATTTTATACCGGTGCTTATGGGTTTTATGATTTGGCTGACACCGGTTTTTTATCCTGTAACACTGGTGCCGGCAGAATACTCATTTATCCTTTATTTAAATCCTTTATCGGGGGTGATACAGGGTTGCCGGTGGGCGGTTTTGGGCGATTCGTTTCCCAGCTTATTATTTCTGCCTTCGCTGCTGGCATCATTTGTTTTGCTGGTGGCGGGCTTTCTGACATTTATCAGTGTTGATTCAGACCTTGCAGATTACATTTGATTAGCAACTAACCCAAAGGCAATGAAACCCGCAATCTTCAGGGATAAAGAAATACAAGCAAGGTTCGACCGCGATGGATACGTGGTTATCGACTTTATAACGCCCGAGGAAGCAAAGATTATAGCTGAACAATTTTATAAAGTCCATTCAAGCACCCCGAAGGGATTTTATTCGGATGCCTTTAATCCCGACGACACGGTTAAGCGCGAAATATTTGAGCAAACCGACAAAATATTTGCCAGGGTGGTGGAGGAGAAATTTCAGGATGTAAAAAAACTCGGGGGTACTTTTTTATGCAAAGCACCGGGGCAGGAGGGCAAAGTGGGGGTACACCAGGACTGGACTGTAGTTGACGAATCAAAATATTTCACGGCCACTATATGGGTTCCCACCTCAGAGGTTAATGATAATAACGGTGCGCTAAGAGTATTGCCGGGCAGCCATTTGTTTTTTGATGCTTACCGTAGCAATAGTATTGAGTTCAGTTACAGGGGTAGCGAGGAATTTATATGGAAGAACATGATAACGGTAGATATGAAACCCGGCCAGGCTTTTGTTCTGAATCATGCGGTTATTCATGGCTCTTCGCCTAACCTCACTAACAAGGAAAGGCTGGTTATTGCATATGCCGTCGCACCGTCCGTTGCGCCGCTCATGTATTATTACAAAGACCGGAATACCGGGAAGGTTGAAAAATTCAGCATGCCCGATGATTTTTTCCAACGCTATTACAATGTGGGCGAACGGCCCCTGTTTGGGGAAGTTGTTGATGAGTTTGAATACACGGTACCGGCTGCAAGTACAGCGCGTATTGTCGCACTGATGGATTTAGTAACTCAATCGGGCGATGGATTTAATGAAGAAGTGGTTGCCAGATTTAATGCAGCGTATAAAGAGCCCGAAGGACCCGTTGGGGAGCAAAGCGCAGGGGGCGAAACGAACCATCATTCCGCCACTAAAGAAGAAACCGCGTGGGAGGATAACAGAAGTTTTTTTGAGCGATATACTCCGGCCAATATAATTGCCGAAATTCGGAAAAGATGTTTCAATAATGGTAAGGCACTCTGAATCTTTGCGTATTATTACGCAGCTTTTATGCCCGGTTACGAGCCAATCCAATCTCTTACGGTTAGTGTCCCAGCCTATAATGATAGCCAGTCGCTGCGCAAACTGGTAGACGAGGCTGAGGCTTTGTGCAAAGAGTTGTCCATTCCTTTTCAGATACTTATTATCAACGATGGCAGCCACGATGATACCTTGAAAGTAGCACGTGAATTAGCCAAAACGTATGGTAATATTGAGGTAATTAACCACGATAAAAACCTGGGCTTCGGCGAAACCCTGAAGGAGGTGTTTACGCTCCCCAAAACTGAGTGGGTGCTTTTTTTGCCCGGCGATAACCAGTTCCCGGTTTCTAACCTGCGTAAGTTTCTTGATTTAAAGGATCACTCTGATTATATAATCGGCTACAGAAAAGACCGGCAGGATACTGCTAACCGCAAATTATATTCTTTGGTTTATAACTGGCTGGTGTCGGTATTTTCAGGATATCACGTGGAAGATGTAAACAGTATTGTTTTCTACCGGTCAAAAATTTTTGATAAAATCCAATTAAAAGGAAAAAGTGCTTTTGTTCATGCCGAGTTCTTCATAAACGTGTCAAAAGCCGGTTTCAGGATAACCGAGACTGAAATTTTTCACCAGGAACGTGAATTCGGTTTCGGCTCCGGAGGCAATATCAGGGTCATGGCCGGCACCATTAAAGATTTGCTGGTTTTTGCAATCAAAAAAACTTTCTCCGGTTACTAACTCTGAATTTACTACTGAACCGGGTAGGTTTTTACCAGGGTAACTGCGCCAAGCGAGTCGGGGAACCAATACTGCGCCTTATCAATCAGTGTGATCTTAAAGATTTTCGCCCCTGGTTTTTTAAGAGGCACATTATATTTTAAAGGGGTGCCGTTTAAGGATACCTGCTCACCGTACTCGCCGTATAAATTATGTTGCTCTACCTGGTTATACATTTCTTTATCGAAACCCTCTTTGTTATTTAGCCGCACCACTTTCGAAGCCAGTAGGCTCGAATCTTTATCCAGTATTTCGCATTTAAAAATCAGTTCGGGCCCGTCGCTCATTTTATGAGGCATCGTGTTATTTACCCATACCAGTTCTCCCGAAATTTTTCCGGGGGCCAAATGAAATTGCCAGTCATCCAGTAACGAAGATAAATCTGGCTTAATCTTTCCTGCAGGGTTGTGTTTCCAGAAATAATAGTGGGTGCCTTTACCTGTGGCGTCCATTTCCTGGTGGCAACTGCTGCATTGCACTGAACCTGTTTTTTTGATAGCAAACTCAGGACTGATACTACGAATAATATCGGCATGACAGGGAAAACAGCTTATATTATTGGCGGTAATTTGCGCAACCGTTTGTTTAGCCGCAATACTGTCATCAGAGGCGGGTATGTGCTTGAGAGAAACCATTTTTTCACCATCGTAATGACAGCTAAAACAGTCAATGCTGGTGGCTCTTAGCTCTGCGCTTCGCGATTTTGGCATCGGGTGTTCAATAGCCGAAAGCCTGGCAACTACTTTGCCCCTGTCATTCAGGCTGTCATAAAGCATAGTTTGCCATAGGTTTTGGGGGGCATGGCAGCCGGCGCAGTTTTCAAAGTCGCGGTTAACCCGGCGCATGTAAAAATCACATTCGTAAAATTTGCTGTTTACAAAGGCACGGTGCTCTGATAGTTTTTTGAATGCATTAGCGTGTGGCCCCAGTTTTTCGTTTTCAAACACTTGTTGGTGGCAGGTGCCGCATTTTGCCACCTGCTCGGTTCGCGAAAGCTTTTTGAATGTCTCTTCATTCAGAAAACTATGGTACTCGTAGGCAGGGTTTTTATTTGAATGGCAGTATGGAAGAATAAGGATACAGGCCAGCAAGACAAAAACTATAAAAACAAACCGGGCTTTTAGATGCATACCGGTGTGAAATTAATTTTTTAAAAGAGAATCGAAACCCTAATCCATTTGCATAACCCTTACTGCGTGCAATGCTTTTTCAATCATTCTGGTAGCCAATGATTTTTTAAATGGAGCCTCAAGCAATAATTTCAGGTTGTGGGGCTTTTGAAGCGTATCATAACGCAGCCAGTTCAGGTAAACTTGGCGGTAACACAAATTGAAGAGGATGTACTCAAGCTTTCCCAATACGCCAAGTTTTGTGTTAAAACTTCTCCTGGTAATGCCGGTCAATGAGTAGTATTTGTCAATAAACATTTTTGTGCCCCTGGCCACATATTCAGCATCTACCCCGTTTGGCAGATAAGTAAGTTGGTTGCCGTCAAAACACTCGGTTTCTTCAGTCAAAAACACGCCCTTTTTCTTTACGTATTCGTGCACCTTAGTGCCGGGGTTGTAAGTTAAAAAAGTAAGCTTGGCATAAATAATACCCATGCGCTGGTAAAATTTATAAAGCTCTTCAAAAGTATTTTCATGTGTGCCTTCCAGTCCGAGAATAATGCCCGCTGCCACCTGTATTCCGTACGATTGAACCTTCCTGATAATCCGCTCATAATTCTGAATATGATTGGTGTTCATTTTGTGAACCGAGTTGAGGGACTGCTGGTCAATAGACTCAAGGCCGCAATAAATCATTTTGCACCGGCTGCTTTTAAGCGCCGCAAGCACCTCATCATTATCCAACAGTTCAATACACATTTCGGCCATCCAGCCAACAGCGCCACTTTGTTTTATCAAAGCCGATACCTCAACCACATGTGCCGGGTTGACACCAAAATTGTAATCCACAACATTAATAAACTTGCCCTTGTATTGGCTGATGGTGTCTTCCAAATGGTCGAGGCCGCTCAGGTTATAGTTCTTCTTTTGCATGGTGTGCACCATGCAGAAAATACACTTTTCAGTACACCCCCTCGATGTTTCAAGCGGGTAGCCCATAAAACTGTAATAGTTTTCTGGTTGAGGTAACAGGCTAAAGTCAGGATTGGAAAACTTTTGCTCTTTAGTATTCTCGCCAAGGTACTTTGACTGTAGCTTGTTTGCTTTTAAGTCGGCTATAAAAATTTCGGCCACAGGCTCAAAAAGTCCACCTAAAATGGAGTCAGCATATTGCAGGCACATTTCCGGTAATAAAGTCGGCAATTCTCCCCCCCAGGTAATTTTGGCACCGGGGTCAGTTTCCCTCAGCTTTTTAGAAAGCGCGACCGCATGTTTAAAGTTTTGTGAAGAAACCTTCAGGCCGTACATCACCGCACCTTTATTTTCAGGTAAGGTTTCAATATTTAGGTCCACTATTTTTACGTTGTAAGATTTCGCAAGTCCTCCTGCAACTAACAGCAGCGAAAGCGAAATTACTCCTTTGGGAAAGGTGGGTAAATCTATCAGAATAATTTGTCCGCGCTTCTCATCCATTCAAAAATCCAAATTAAAACAGGGGCTCATAAAGTTGCTGCAAATTGGCTTATTTTCTATTAATATTCCGATTTTCCCCGAATACCAAAGGTGCAATTGTTTTTTAAGTTGTTGTCAGGTAAACAAATTATCTGGTGGTGGGTTTTTTGTCCTGATATTTTATGAATTAAATCAGCCGGATAAGTGGGGCTATGAATGATAATCTGCGTACATTTGGCGAAGTTTGAGAAGCAGCAAATAAGCGTATGGGAGCCCCTATTTTTAAGGATGAAAAATTGCAGGCAGATTTTGAGAAAAACGGATTCTTAAAGTTTTCCTTGTTGAACCCCGGCCAGGCCGATGAACTGGTCGCTCTTTTCAATTCAACACGCAACGAACATGCTACGGTAGCCCGTCTTCATCACACCACCACCGATACCTACAATCCTGACCTTATTTACAAGGTAGATGCTAAAATAAAAGAGATTTTTTTGCCCGGATTAGAGAAGATTCTGCTTGACTTTAAGCCATTAATCGGCAGTTTTCACATCAAAGAACCAGGTACTGGCTCAGCCACAGGCACCCATCAGGACCCCACTTTTGTTGATGAGCCTCAATATTACAGCGCTAATGTTTGGGTAGCCCTGCATGACGTTGATGAGCACAACGGCAATCTTTTTTTCGTGAGCGGTTCGAATAAAATCACATCGCTTAGGGTCACTCCTACTTACCCCAGCTATTATCAAAACTTCAGCCAGGACCTGCCTGCAATGGCTACGCAGGTTCCGCTTAAAAAAGGCGAAGCCGTAATATTCTACAATGGAACCATACACGGAGCTACGGATAATTTGAGCAACCAATTGAGGCTGGCCTGTACTTTACTTATTTGCAGCAAGTCCGCCGATTGGATTTTATATTACCAGGAAAAAGATGCACCCAACAATAGGATTGAAAGGTATGTTGTAGACCTGGATGCTTTTGTGGCGATGCCCAAAGACGGCAGACCCGATAAAAAGAATTTTACAAAATATGTGGCATATGAATTTCCGCAACTTACTAAAGATGAGTTTTATGATAAAACGGGAAGAGGAGAGAAGCCCAGTAGAAGTTATTTCGAGAAGATAAAAGAAGCTTTGGGTATAGCCCAATGAGCCTAAACTAAAACAATATGAAACCACTATTTATATCCCCCGACCATCAACATCGGTTCGAGGAGGATGGTTTTGTAAAAATTCCATTGTTGAACTCAGTGCAGGTAGCCGAATTACTAACCGCTTACCGGAGTGTTTCGGAAGAACATGAAAAACTGAACATTCCCTATATCACAACAAGTCTGTCCTACAACCCCGAACTTATCAGACATGTGGATACGATTTTACAGCAGGTAATGGGGCCCGCCATTGATAAATTCATGATTCATTACAAGTTGCTCTTTGGAAATTTCCTGGTAAAGATGCCGGTTGACCACTCAGAAACAGCGCCTCACCAGGATATTACTTTTGTGGATGAAAAGGAATATGCCTCAGTCAATATCTGGGTAGCACTTCAGGATACTGATGAAAAAAATGGTTGCATGTATTTTCTGAAAGGCAGCCATAAACTATTACCCACCTTAAGGCCGGCTTGCCAGTATGATTGGGAATATGAAATGGTGAAAAGTGAAATTATTGAACAGGCGGAAACCTTCACTGCAAAAGCGGGTGATGCGTTTATATTCAATCATGCAGTGGTACATGGTTCATATCCTAATAACAGCGGTAAGCCAAGAGTAGCGGCGGTAATTGCTGCTTATCACAGCGAAGCTCCGCTTATTCATTATTACATGCCTAAAGAAAGGAAAGGGGTGCTTCAAAAATATGTTATGACCAAGGAGGCGTTTTTGAACTTTAGAGAAGGAGAGCCGCCGCAGGATGAGGCTTTTTTAACCGAGATTAATTATGAGTTCAGGCAGTTGAGTAAAAAAGAGTTTAAGGCACTCACCAATAAAAATGCCGGCAAAAGTCTCATTCAGTCTTTTGCCGACTTCTTTACAAACGGGTAAATATGATAGCGAAGCCCAGGGTCTTTAAAAACGAACAATTGCAAAACGAATTTGATGAAAATGGTTTTGTGAAGTTTCATTTTCTATCACCCGAACAGGTAAAACGCCTGCATGATTTTTACATGGAAACCCAGATGCAACATGAAGCCTCTGTGGTTAACCGGAAAAAATTTCATGCCACCAACGATACCGACAATGCCCAACTGATAGCCGATGCAGATAGCTTTATCAAGGAGGTAATGGGCGAAGAAATTAATAAGCATTTTTACAACTATAAAACCATTGCCGCCAATTACCTGCTTAAACAATCTTCCCCCGAATCAATTCTGAATCCTCACCAGGACCTTCGTTTTGTGGATGAAGAAAAATTCTATTCGTTTAACATCTGGGTTGCTACCGAGCCAACTGACAAAACCAATGGGTGCCTGCGGTTTTTAAAGGGAAGTCATTTGTTGCACAACACTATTCGCCCACTGCCAACTTATCCCTGGATATATGATAATGTTTCGGCGCTTATTCCTGTATACTTTACTGATGTACCTACCGAAGTTGGCGAGTGCATTGTATTAAACCATGCATGTATTCATGGTTCATACCCCAATTTATCGGGCCACGTAAGAATTGCCGCAATATTGGCCATGATACCTGAAGAAGCCGATATTTGTCATTATTTTTTGCCTGAAGGAAACCCTGAAAACAGGGTGGAAAAATACGCCATGAGCCTCGATGATTTCGTGAATTTAAAAGGCGGGCAGCGACCTGAAAAGGCTGAGCTGGTAGAGGTATTTAAACATGAATTTACACCGGCCGATGCCACTGCATTTTTCAAGTGGGTTCAACAAATGAATCCCGATAAAAAACGGAATAGTAATTATGGATACGAGTTTTTCAGAGACAAACTATCGGCCTTTTTTAGAAACGCTGGATAAGTTGGGTTTCTGCACCTTTCCGGTTTTCGATAAAAGCGAAATTGAGCAGTTGTATACCTTGTACCAAAAAAATTTTGGTGAGGAGAAGATTAGTGCCTTGTACGCAACCCACAACTCAAATCCTGTTGAACAGGGCTTACATATAAATCGTGAGATTAAGAAAATAGTGAACGACAAACTACAGGCAATTCTTCCTGACTACTCGTACTATGTGGGCCATTTTATGGTAAAGGGGGAGCATGTAAATAATGAATTTCCTCTGCACCAGGACTGGAATATTGTTGATGAATCAAAATATAAAAGTTACCAGATTTGGATTCCTCTCCAGCTTACTTACCCTGCAAATGGGGGTATGTTTGTAATGCCCGGTAGTCATAAATTTTTGAACAATTTCCGCTCGGGTAGTTATGGCAAACCGCTCATTCCGTTTGTAGATGAGTTTAAGCCCATGGTTACTGATATTGTTATGCCTTCAGGTAATGTATTGCTTTATCAAAACGGCTTGTTCCATGCTTCTCATGGCAACACCACCGGCGAAAAGCGAATTACAGCCATTGTCAACTTTTTCGAGAAAAAAGCGCCAACGTATTACTTTCATAAGAATGCCGAAAAGGGCGTTACTGAATTATACAACATGGACGGCGAAACCCTGATTAAACACCTGCCGGCACTTGAAAAAGGAAATGTTGACGAGGGCTTAACGCTGGCCGGAACACTACCTTTATATACCGTTGATAACGATAAAATGACTGCCGGAGAATTAGTTGCTGCGTACCACACTCAATTTGGCAATGCCGATGCTGCGCAGATGAAACAGTTACACATTACCGTAGAACCGCAATTGGAGAATCAATTAAATGAGCGGGGCTATGCCGTAATTGATTTACTTACTCAAAACCAGATTGATGTAATCAAAGCTGAATACCATGCTTTGTTCGGTAACCTGGATGGAGCGCCGGGGCGGTTTACAACGCTGCAATACACTGATTCAAAGTCTAAAAATATTGTTAATCAGTTTATCAGTAAACAAGTCGAAGCATCGCTCAGAAGATATTTTAAGGATTTCGAACTTCCGATTTCTATTTTCTACACTAAAAAGGCCCACACTTCTGGCGACATCGAGCTTCACTGCGATTCGACCCTGCTTCTTAATCATCAACTTGAACCTCATTACGCGGTTTGGGTTCCATTGGTAGACGTTGGCGAAAATAACGGTACACTTACGGTAGTTCCGGGTAGCCATAAAGTAAGGGGCGCTTTCTTTAGTGGCACTTTGGGGGGCTATCATTATAACATGAAAGACTGGCTGCATCAGTATGAGATTCCGTTGCATTTACGGGCCGGTCAGGCCGTAATTTTCGACAATAACCTGTTGCATAATTCAACTGCCAATAAAACCGATGCCGACAGAATTTGCTTTACTTTGCGCATTACGCATACCGAGTCTCAGTACTATAGTTTTTATTGTGAGGACCGGGAATCGGGAGATTTTGAAGTTTATCACGAATCGCACAATTACTATATGGATGAAAACTGGCATCCTAACGACGTAAGACCTGAAAAGACCGCCGAAGGGGTTTTCAAAAACAGCCGTACCAAAGCAAGCAAGGAAGATTTGGAACAGATATTAAAATAGCACATGAACGAAAAAAGGGCTGTTGCCATAGATGTCAGGCACCTTTCAAAAAAGTACAATCTGTCGAAAAGCAGTGGGGCTAAAGATGAAGAGTTTTATGCCCTCAATGACGTTTCATTCACGTTAAACAAAGGCGATGTAATTGCCGTTATTGGCAGCAATGGTTCGGGCAAAACCACGTTGCTTAAAATACTTAGCCAGATTACAAAGCCCACTACCGGGCAAGCGGATTTTTACGGCTCTGTTACTTCTATTTTAGATATAGGTAATAATTTTCACCCTGATTTAAGCGGTCGCGAAAACGTAACTATACAATTAAAATTAGCGCGTATTCCTGCTGCTCAGTTCGAAGCATATTATGATAAAATACGGCAGTTTAGCGAAATCGCCGAATTCTTTGACCAACCGGTGAAGTTTTATTCCAGCGGCATGTTTCTGCGCCTGGCTTTTTCTATTGCTTTCCATTTGTCATCCGATATTCTCATCCTTGATGAAGTGCTTTCAGTAGGCGATGAAGGCTTCAGACTCAAATGCCAGGAGTTGCTTCGTTTTTTTACTGAAAACGGTAAAACCATTTTGTTCGTTTCGCATAACCGGATGGAGATTCTTGAACTGGCCAACAAATGCATCTGGCTTGATAAAGGTCGCATTCGCAAGATTGGTGTACCCGCCGAAGTTTTAGGCGAGTATTTTGCCATGCACCGCGATAATTTCGACGGACGTAAGTCGCCGGTTGAAGTCGAAAATCACCACACCTCAACCAACCACCATGATAATGGTACTATTGATATTGTGTGGAGCGAGGCAGATGCACCCGGCAACGATATTTTATGTGTTGAAGCCATTACAGTCAATAGCGCATCCGGTAAACTGCAAAATACCGAACCGGTTTCTATCCGGTTTCTAGTTCGCAAAAAGAAAACCGGCATCAACATTGGTGCATTCTTCTTTTTACAGGATATTTTTTATCAACCTGTTTTGGTAGGCCACTTCTTAAACAATTCCGCTGGCGCGGATATCAATCGTCAGCTTAAAAACGAAACAGGTTTGCTTGAAATAAAGTGCACCATTCCGGCTAATTTTCTTATGCCCGGAAAATATTATTTACTAATCCGTTTTGGAATGGAAGAAAATGAGTGGGGCACCACCAGCGAAGAAGCCTTCCGCTTCTCCGAGAAACTAAGCTTTACCATCCACCCGGGTCCCGGCTATATTGATTTTGTTGGTGACACCAGCAAAGGCTCGGTTCGTCCGGCATTACTCTGGGAAATTCAAAAAACCAGCTAAAAATTATTTCGCGTAAAGGCATGAAAGTTGATTCAGAGTAATACAAACGTAAATTGCTCTGCAGGTAAACTACGGGCGAGGTGTTTTTGAATTTACTCCTGCGGCGCTTCTTCAGCCGGGCGGTCCGAAATTACTTCGGGTACTTCGCCTACTACGTTTTCGTCGTAAACAGGTATTACGTCTTTCAACTTGGGTAACTCGCTGGTTGAGTTGATGCCAAAGTAGTCGAGGAAAATCTGGGTTATTTTATACAAAACGGGCTTGCCCGGCATATTTTCCATACGCCCCGCAACTTCTATCAATTCCTTTTCCAGCAGCTTCTCCACCGAGTAATCGCAGTTTACCCCGCGTATTTTTTCACACTCTCCTTTGGTAATGGGGCCCCGGTAAGCAATAATCGAAAGTGTTTCCAGTGCGGCGGTTGACAGTCTTCTCTTCTCCTTCAAACCAATAAACGAAGCTACTGTATGGTGATAAGCTGTTTTGGTAAAAAACTGGTATCCGCCGCCAATAACACGCAATTCAAAAGCAAAAATGTCACTCTTAAATTTTTCCTCCAGGTCTTTCAGTATTTGCTCAACCACCTGCTCGTCGAGCGGGTCAGCCGGAAAAGCCTTGTGCATCGCTTGTACTATATCACCGGTAGTTACAGCCGATTCAGAGCTGAAAACAAGAGCTTCGATATGTTGATGAAGATTTTCCATTTTTTATAGCAGAGATTAGACCCAAATATTAATCAGCCTGGAATCTAAATCTGGAATCTAAATTAAAACTACTTTTCTTCCAAAGCTGCAGCACCACCTACAATTTCAAGAATTTCCTTGGTAATGGCGGCCTGGCGTTCGCGGTTGTATTGAATTTTAAGCTGGCGTATCAGTTCCTGGGCGTTGTTCGTTGCCGAGTCCATAGCTACCATGCGTGCACCGTGTTCAGATGCATTGGTATCAAGCAAAGCTTTAAACAACTGGGTATTCAAAATCTTCGGCACTAACTCCTCAAGCAAAGCTTCTTTTTCCGGTTCAAAAACATAGTCGGCCTTTGCTTTGCTGGCTTTCTTTTCACTGCTCGCTTCTACAGGTAAAAATCTTTCAGTCATGAACTCCTGCGTAGCAGCGTTCTTGAATTTCGCGTAAATAATTTCAATTACATCATATTTCTCTTCGCTAAAACTATTCATCAAAAACTCCGAAACCTGCTGCGAGCGTGCAAAAGTTAAGTTGGCCATTAAACTCACGTGGTTTGTAATAGCATTAATCTCCTTATCCTTCTTAAAAAAATCGTAACCTTTTTTACCTACAAACAACATGCTCACTCCGCCTTTGCTTTTTTGTACGGCATAAGTATCATTCAGCAGCCTGCGCGCTGTTTTAATCAGGTTCGAGTTAAAGCCGCCGGCCAGCCCCTTATCGCTGGTAATAAGCACTACCAGCACATTTTTTACTTCGCGCTTTTTATTGAAACTTAAACTGGTTCCTCCTTCCATATTGCCCATAATGTTGCTCAGTATTTCATTCAGCTTTTCTGAGTATGGACGCATGCGGGTAATTCTGTCAGTAGCGTGTTTCAGCTTGCTGGCAGCCACTAGTTTCATTGCCTTGGTAATCTGTTGGGTGGTGTTAACAGAGGCTATACGGATTCTTACTTCTTTTAGGTTGGCCATTTTTAAAAATTGCGGGGCAAAAATAACAGATTAAGCAACATCAGCAAACCAAAACGGGTAGTACTTTTAAATCAAATTTATTTGACCATAAATGCCTGATTTATAGCTGGTTGATTGGTTTGTTGGGTATGTCATTACTGCTAATTACATGATCATAACCCGGGCATAACAAACGGGTAGCCAATAAAACGTAGCTTTGATAAAACAAAACCAACGCACTATGGACATAAATGCTTTTAACGGAATCGTACTATACGATATTGAATTGAATGGCTGCCTCAATGGCGTCTATACCAACATGGAGGCCCCGGCCGGAGTCATTTATAATGAAATAGCCCGCAAAAGAGTCGACCCTAAAAAGACCGAGAATGAGGTAGGCGGTGTAGAATTGGAAATTGAGGGCATTTACGACTGCCAGTATTTTGACATTGAAAGAGAGCTGCGCCAGTGCCAGTTAACCATTACAAAGGTATAAATGCCTATACTTTTGAGTGGAAAGAAAAAGGCGAAGCCCCTTACCATGGCCGCGGTTATAAAATGAACAGCCGACAAATTGTGGTTCACTACGGGGAGTAAACCCAATGGTATCAAAGTTGCAACGGCACTCTTTTTAGCTGTCTCTCTTTTTTGGGTATTGCTATAGGGGCACAGGGGGGCAAGTACTACGCATAAGAATCAAGGGATTTTCAAATTCCTTGCGTTTTCCCTGTTTAAAGTATTCGTTTATCTCTTCACAAAAGACAAAGGCACACCATCTTTGGGCCGTAGGGTAATAAAAGGCTGCGTTTCCACTTCAAATCCTTCGGGCAGTTTAAAATCAAATTTGTTACACATAAAGGCAACCACCAGTTGCATTTCCATCATGGCAAAGTTGTTGCCGATGCACAGCCTGGCGCCGCCGCCAAAAGGGAAATAAGCAAACTTTGGTATGGTTTTTATATTGGTAGCGTTAAATCTTTCCGGGTCGAAAATGTCGGGGTCTGTCCAGTAATTTTTACTGCGCTGCATAACATATGGCGAAACCACCACCTTGTCATGCTTCTTTATTTGGTAGCCGTCAATAACATCATCATTGCAGGCTTCCCTAACAGTTACCCAGGCGGGAGGATACAAGCGCATTGATTCTTTAATTACCATGGTAGTATACTTCAGTTTATTCAGCAGGTCGTAAGTCAGTTCGGCACCGGTTAAAACCTCAGCTACCTCTTGCTGCACGCGTTTTTTTATATCAGGGTGTTTAGCCAGCAGGTAGAAGGTAAATGCCAGTGCATTGGCGGTGGTTTCATGGCCGGCTATAAAAATCGTTAATACTTCATCGCGCAGTTGTTTGTCGGTCATGCGCTCCTTTGTATCCACATCTTCCACTTCCAGTAACATCGAAAGCAGATCATCGAAGTGCCGGGTATCTTTACGCCGGTTGCTGATAATTTCTGCAATTGTTTCTTCAAGCACTTTGCGATTGCGCGCCAACCTTATATGAGAGGGAAGAGGTATCCATTCTGGCATGCGCGTTACACGGCCGCGTTTTTTATTGATGCTCTCGAGCACTGCCGTTAATGCATGGTTTACTCTTACAAAATCGCCTTTTAAATCGGTGCTAAGCAAAGTGCGACCAACAATATCGAGGGTTAACTGGTTCATTTCCCGGTAAAAATCGGGTACCTTTAAATCCTTTATCTCCCATTCATCCATCATTGAATTGGTGGCATCGGCAATTTTCTGCACAAAGCCCTGGAGCCTTTGCTTGTGGAACAAGGGCTGCATTAATCTGCGTTGCTTCAACCAAAACTCACCGTCGCTGGTAAGCAGGCCGTTACCTAACAAATATTTAAGTGCACTGCCTTCATTCATTTTTACATACACATCGCGTGTTAAAAACAGGTGTTCTACGTACTCGGGTTTTGCAAGAAATACGAAGTGGAAAGGCCCACCCTTTGCGCGACTTATACCGCCATAATTTTCGGCCATCCACTCAATAAAATGATGCGTACGGTTGCGGAGGTTAACCGGCGGGTTAAATACCAGGTTGCCCTTAGGGCCCGGAGGGGTTTGCGCTACAGCTGTGGTTTCCATATTTTTTTAGACGGTATAATGCAATTTATATTGTTTTTTGTTGGGCAGTAGCTGTTTTATGCCAACATGCATATTTATTTATCTTTGGCGCATATGGCCAGGGCAGTGTCGCAAAAAAAAGTTACAAGGGTTAATCAGGCGGGCGGTGCTTCATTTCGGCAAAACAAATACTTTAAAGATTGGCTGGTTTTTGGGCTGGCCTTTATATTATATGCCAGCATAATCGGCGGTGGCTACAACATGGATGACGAGTTGGTTACGATTAACCACCGGCTTACCAGCAAAGGAATTTCAGCATTACCCGAAATATTTAGTTCGCCTTATTACCAGGATAATCAGGGTTACGCATACGAGTACCGTCCTTTGGTGCTGGCCACATTCGCTATTGAGCACCAGTTTTTTGGAGATAATGCCCAAGTGAGCCATTTTTTAAATGTGCTGTTATATGCACTCTGCTGCCTGGTGCTGTTCAGGGTTTTGCGGAAGCTGTTTAAAAACTATTCGCCTTTGCTGGCTATGGCCATAACCTTGCTTTTTATTGTTCACCCGGTGCATACCGAAGTGGTTTGCAGTATTAAAAACCGGGATGAAATGCTGGGTCTTATTTTTGCCCTGCTTACCTTACATGTGTGTCTAATAGGTCTTCAAACCGGAAAGAAATGGTGGTTTGTGTTGGCTCCTGTGTTGTTTACCCTGGCACTATTGGGTAAAATAACGGTTATCTCATTTATGGTTATTATACCCGTTGCGTTAATTCTTTTTACCGATGCCGGTTGGATATTAATTGCATTGTTGGAAATTTCATTTTTTATACCGGTATATGTTTTGCTCAATATTGAAAGCGGTTCGAACAAGCAGCTTATGCTGGTTGGGGTATTAATACTGGTGTTGGCCTTTTACGCTATCATGAATTTCAGTAGTTTTAGAGTGGGTTTAGTATCAGCCCTGAAAAACCTGCGCAGTGCGTTGTTAACCAATGAACCGGTTTCCCAAATCATTGACCCCGCCAATAAAATCTATGCACCGAATGAACTTTTAAAAGGCATTGATCTGCGGCGGCATTTGCTTAAATTTTTTCCCTTACTCTTAACCGGCTTACTTGCCATTGGCTACCTGGCCCTTATTGCAACTTACCATTCGTCATTTGCCATAGTACCAATAGCTTTATTGATTTTGCTGGCCTGGTTTGGAGCCGAAAGCATGCAATGGTGGGCTATGGTTATGTTGGGAATTTGCGTCAGCTCATGTCTTGGCACTACGCGCGATACTACCGGACAAGGCATGTTGAACTTGTATTGCAAGTTGGTGGGTCTTTACCTGGCATTTCAGATTTATTATGGCAAGCGCGATTTGTTTATTCCTACAGCGTTACTTTATATATGGTTCAATTTCCGCAGCGTTTATTATTGCAACAATTACGACTCGCTGTTTTTCCCGCTAGTTATTTTCTTTAATCATCGCTATATCAGGTACGCCGCCTTTGCTATGTTAGCCATATGGTCGCGCGATTTGCTGCCATTTAAAAACACCTACGACTCGTTTGATTTAATTGGAAATCTTTGCGGCATTGCGCTGTTAGCCAGTGTTCAGTTGAAGAAAGGGCTGCGTTTTGTTCCCTGGGTAATATTGATTGCCGCTTCTTTATGGCTGCATTATAATTTGCGTAGCGACAACCAGACAATAGGGGTTAACCGTACGGTATCAGCCATTAAAGCAGCAAGCGATCAGGTGAATCCTAAAATTATTGCCGCGCCTCAATACCGGCCGCTCAATTTTATTGAGGAATGTGTTGACTTTACCAGCCCAACCACGCTAAGGGTAGGTACCTCACTCGAAATTTTGTTTCATTACCTGGCCAAGGCTGTGGTGCCATACCCGTTGTCGTATTATTACGGGTACAAATACATAACCCCGCAAAAAATTACTGACACACTGCCTTTACTGAGCCTGGCGCTGCATATGCTGTTGTTGTTTGTGGCCCTCTTTTTTCTGAAAAAGGAGCCTTTGGTAAGCTTTGGTTTGCTGGTTTACCTGTTATCAATAGTGGTGTTTTCTAATTACCTACAACCGGTGCCCGGTATGATAGCCGACCGGTTCCTGTTAATTCCTTCACTTGGCTGGTCAATAGTGCTGGTAGTAATTATCCAAAAAATATTCGCACCTGTTGCCGGGGTTGGCATGATTTCATGGCAGGCAGTACCGGTTAGGGGCCGGTACATATTTGCTACCGCGATGCTGCTGTACGGCGTTATGACTTTTTCGCGCAGCCTCGACTGGTACAGCGATTTGAAACTAATGAGACATGATATAGAGGTGGTGCCCGAATCGGTGCAGGCTCACAATGTTTTGGGTATACATTTGGTTAAAGCTTCATTAACTGTTCAGGACCCCAACCAACAGCTGCAATTGCGCAATGAGGCCCTGGCAAATATTAAGATGGCAAACACCCTCTATCCCGGCTATTTTAATTTTACGTTTGATATAGGCAGGATTTACGCTTTGCTCAATATGCCCGATAGCGCACTTATTTATTTTAAACAGGCCATGCCTTTAAACACCGAATACCCGGATGTTCCAATCAATATAGCTACCATATTTCTAGGTCGTAACCAGTTTGATAGCGCCATTGTTTACTTCAATGTAGCAATTAAAGAAAGCCCTAACGACCCCACTTTATACGATAGGTTGAGTTACGCTTACTTCAAAAGCAACTACTTTGACGCCTCTATTCAAACTAACCAGAGTGCCATTAAACTTGTCCCCAACCGACCCGACCCATATATTAATATTGCTACCTGTTATCTGAAAAGAACGGATGGCTTTGTTCATGGTGCCGATAGCGCCAGAGTGTGGCTCGACAAAGGACTGGCTGCCAATCCCGGTAACCTGGCTATTACTGAGTATATCAGGAAGCTGAAGTAGCTATTTGCTAATTATATAATTACCAATAATCAAACTATCCAAACCACTGGCGAAAAACGTAGCAACTGCCTGCTGTGGTGTGCAAACAATAGGTTCGTAATTAAGATTGAATGAAGTGTTTAAACATACGCCTACCCCGGTTTTTTGTTTTAGATGAATAAGCATTTGATGGAACAGTTCGTTTTGCCTTTTATTCACCGTTTGTATTCTGCACGTGCCATCAACATGGGTAACCCCTTGTAATGATTGCTGTTTTTCTGTTTTTGTTTGGTAGGTGACTGTCATATAAGGGCTGGTTTTTAGCCGGCCCTCAAAAAGGTCATATAAGTCTTCTTCTAAAACACTAGCCCCAAACGGACGAAATCCTTCTCTGAATTTTATTTTCCGGTTAACTAACGACTGTATGTTTTTGGTAGCCGGATTGGCCAAAATACTCCGGTTGCCGAGCGCGCGCGGGCCAAACTCCATCCTGCCCTGGAACCAACCAATTACTTTATTC
>Ga0364881_10447_pt1 | contig 22538 bp, 13 predicted proteins | sample ExccelJu500001D4_5_FD_206923 | JGI IMG/M metagenome (GOLD analysis project Ga0364881, IMG submission 206923) | Enriched cells from Trout Bog Lake Hypolimnion, Wisconsin, USA - BchlTB.July30.5000.01.D4 | ecosystem: Environmental > Aquatic > Freshwater > Lake > Hypolimnion/Profundal zone | place...
AATTAGGTTCGATAATATTAAGTGCAAATTACGAACTTGGGCTTTCAAATATTATTGATGACTCAAGTTATAAGGTTAAAAATAAAGTGTTTCAGATTTCGTTAGCATATATGTTTGGTAGTTCAAAATAGAGAAATTGACTAACTAATATAAGGCCTAAATACATTTTTTTGGGAACAGTATACGCATATAATCCAAATAGTTGCAGGTGAAGCTTTCATTGAAAATGAAGGCTTCACTTTTTTTTGTATATTCACAAAAAAAATGGAAAACTAATTAATACGATGGAAACAAAATACGCCCCAGCAGAGAGAAGCACTTTTTATAATGTTTTGCAAAGTAATCTGGCACTAGATAAGATCACCTACCTGAATGACATTTTCTGTTCTCTCTCCTTTATTTTTTGTATTCTGAATGAGAACAGACAGATCGTTTATACCAACGATGTGCTGATGAAAACTCTTGAAGTTGAAAATATTGAAGAAGTCTTAGGGCAACGATTCGGAGAAGCTATCCATTGCCGGTTTTCATTTGAAGAAAAGGGAGGATGCGGAACATCAGAACATTGCAGGTATTGCGGAGCAGTTAATGCAATGTTGCAATCCCAGACTACCGGTCTTAAGACAACAAAAGAGTGCCGAATTCGGAGAATAGTGAAGGGAGCCGAAAATTTCCTTGATGTTGAAGTGACAGCAACGCCATTTACTCATGAAAACTCAAATTATACCATCTTCTCACTAATTGATATAACGGACCGTAAACGAAGGGCAATTATTGAGAAAATATTCTTTCACGATATTATGAATGTTGCTTCAGGCCTGCAAGGTTTTTTTGAGATCTTTGATTCTATTGATGAAAAGGAACAACAGGAATTTATTCAAATGGGAGCGTCCCTTTGTCAGCAAATTATTGATGAAATAGGCACTCAAAGATTGCTTGCTCAAGCTGAAACAAAGGAATTAATTATAAGCCTTCAACCTATTGATTGTTTAAATTTTATACAACAAATTGCCTTAGATTTAAGGTTTCTTTCGGTTGCCCATGGTAAAAAAATAGTCGTTGATAAGAGCTCTCCTGACATTCGTATTAATAGCGATCCTGTGCTTTTACGTCGTATCCTAAACAATATGGTAAAGAATGCACTGGAGGCAAGTACTGAAGGGCAAACCATCACAATTTCCGTAGTTCAGGTCGGTAATAAAGTGAAATTTTCAGTTCATAATCCTAAATTTATCCCAAGAGAAATTGAAATGCAAGTATTTATGAGGTCTTTTTCTACAAAGGGCACCCAAAGAGGCCTAGGAACTTACAGTATGAAAATTCTTGGGGAACAACATCTGGGTGGAACTGTCGATTTCACCACTTCAGAAGCTGAAGGGACGACTTTTTATATCATCCTGTGAAATAAATGGAAACTAATTAATTTTCTCCACAACCACAGCTGTCCCGTACGCGAGTACTTCAGTCAGACCGTTCATTACTTCATTGGCATCATAACGCATACTGATAATTGCATTGGCCCCTAATTCGCTGGCATGATTGATCATTAATTGCAGAGCTTCTTCACGAGCGTTCTCGCATAGCTCGGTATAAATTGCACTTTTACCTCCAAAAATTGTCATAAATCCTCCAGCCATATTTCCGATAATACTTCGTGAACGAACGGTAATGCCACGAACCAGTCCAAGTTGCCTTGTAACTTTATATCCGTCAAGGAAAGTACTGGTTGTAATCAAAGTATTGTTTTTCATAATCATAAAAATTAAATTGGGGATTCTCATTTTTGTTTCAAAACAAAATTAGCAAATTAATTGAAAGTTGGTTGAAAAACAGGAATAATCCCCGATTATGTTTCAAAAAAATCCTTAACTTTACCTCCACTACTAAAAATACGAATATGAAAAATCTAGTACTACTCGTTTGCTGCTTTTTTATGCTGCAATTTTGTGCCATAGCCCAATCCCAGGATAATATGGCCGGATCACTTGGCTTACCTGGGGATAATCTGAATTTATATGCTGTGATGAAGTTATTTCAGGAATCGAAGACCCTGGAGCTATTTGAGAAAAATCTGAATGACGAAAACTCAAGGATAAATAACCTTGATCTTAATGGAGACGGTCAGATAGATTACATCAGCGTTGTTGACAATTTCGATGGAAAGGTACACACCATTGTTCTGAAAGATGCAATTAATGCCAATGAGAGTCAGGATGTTGCTGTTTTTTATATTGGGAAAGACGCCAATCATCATGTTCAGGTTCAATTAATTGGTGATGAAGCATTATATGGTAAAGACTATATTATCGAGCCCAATATTGGCGGAAACGTTACTGCCGGACAAACTGCAAATCCCGGATATTCAGGAAATAGGGAGGTAGTTGTTGAGCAGCCTGTAGTAATGGAATCAAGTGCCTGGCCTTTGCTCGGATTGTTATTTCTCCCCTCTTATGTTGTTTGGCATTCTCCCTACTATTATGGCTACTATCCAAATTATTGGAGACCATGGCATCCTGTGTTTTGGCACTCTTATTACGGCTATCATTCCAATATGAATCATTATTATGAAGGAAATTTCCGTCGTACAGCTGTATATCATGACAATCATTTTCGTGATCATTATTATGCGGGACGACATGTTGCTCCCTCGGTAATTCAACACAGAAACGCAGGATTTTATAAAAATACTTACTCCCATCCTGAATTACGGAGAGAAGGGGCTGCTCTATACAACAGGCAGCATCCTGCAAATTTGAACCGGCAGGAAAACAGACCTGGAATTCAGCAGCGTGGTTCACTTCCGGCATCAAGGCAGATTGGAAACAGACCTGTGCATCCTCAGGAAGGGAACAGGCCAGGAACATTTAATTCAAGACCAGCTGTTAATCAAAACAAATCACTCCCAGCTTCCAGGCAGGCAGCGACACAGCCAAGACCTTCATTTAATCAAGGTAATGCCAGAACACCGGCAGCTAGACAAGCAGCACCTTCAGTTAATCAAAATAATGCCAGAACATTTGCCCGTCCGGCAGCCACTCAGCAGCAGAACAGAGCTGCTGCAACCCCGCAATATAACAGACCAGCAGCAACTCAACAACAGAGCAGACCTGCAAATAACCAGGGTCAGTCGCGACAAGCAATTAATCCTGCTGCCTCCAGACAGCAAGCACCTAAAGCTGCACCTGCTGCAAAGCCTAACAAGGGTCCACAGAAAAAAGAGAATGGAAAATAACGAAGCACAGAATTCCTAAAATTTTGTAATACAGTTAAAAGAGGACACCCGAAAATGTGATCCTCTTTTTATTTTAAATAGGTATCAAATAGTAGTCTCAATCATATGAGTAATTTGCTGGTATTTTATAGATAAAGTGAGGGCTGAAAATGAAAACTAAGAATCTACACCAGGGAATGTGCAATATTCAAAGATTGACTTTTGTATGCACCTATATTGATACAGTCCGGACTGCATTGTTTTGAAAATAAAGCTAAATTTGCGGGACAATGAAAAAATTAGTCGCAATAACCACCTATATCAACTCGTGGCGCTTGAAGCACCTCAATGAACGCGAGATATTATTGATTTTAAGTTTTGTTGTTGGTTTATTGAGTGGATTTGCTGCAATTATCCTTAAAAACCTAATCTACCATCTTGGAAAATTTTTAACCCAGAACTTCACCTCCTATTCTGAGAGTTATCGGTATTTGGCATATCCCGGAATCGGCATACTTATTACTGTATTGTATGTCAGGTATTTTGTTAAGGACGATATTGGCCATGGCGTGACAAAAGTCCTTGACTCCATTGCAAACAAGAGAGGCCGGATGCGTGCGCATAATATGTTTACCTCGATTATATCTAGCACAATAACCATTGGGTTTGGCGGATCAGTCGGAGCCGAAGCACCAGTGGTCCTTACCGGTTCATCTATTGGTTCTAATATTGCCAGGCGGTTTAATCTCAGTTACCATACCATGACCGTACTAATTGGTTGCGGAGCTGCTGGGGCAATTGCCGGAATCTTCAAGGCACCTATTGCCGGAATGTTATTTGCCATCGAAGTATTGATGCTCGATATGTCAATGGCCTCTTTGCTTCCATTGATGATCTCTGCATCGATGTCAGCCTCCTTGGCCTATTTCCTGATGGGAAGTGCACACCATTTTGATTTTCAAATAGATAAAGCGTTCAATGTAGCAAATATTCCATGGTATATCGTATTAGGAATCTTCTGTGGTCTATTTTCATATCTTTTCACCCAGGGAAATTTATTGGTTGAAGGTCGATTCCGGAAGATAAACAACCCTTATCTCAAAGTACTTATTGGGGGAATATTGCTTGGAGTGTTTATTTTTTTATTTCCATCACTGTGGGGCGAAGGTTATTTTAGTATTGATCAGATTCTTACAGACAGTGGATCGAATATTCTAAATAATTCACTTTTTGTTGGGTTTAAGGACGATAAGTTTATCTTAATTGGGATGATCTTTTTAATCATGCTCGTAAAGATAGTCGCATCTGCCACAACAACCGGGGCAGGCGGAAGCGGAGGAATTTTTGCCCCTTCCCTATTTTTAGGAAGTATGGCAGGATTTTTTGTTTCTTCAATTTTGAATTTGGATGGGAATCTGGTACCAGCCCGGAATTTTGCTCTGGCCGGAATGGCAGGCATGATGGCTGGAGTAATGCAATCGCCTATGACAGCGATTTTTTTGATCGCGGAAATTACAGGCGGGTTTGGACTGTTGATTCCATTAATGGTCACGTCAGCCACTGCTTATCTCACCATCAAACCATTACTGCCGCACTCACTGTATCATTTACGACTGGCACAACGTGGCGAACTGATCACTCACAATAAGGATAAGGCAGTACTTACCCTTTTGAAATTGAAAAATGTGATTGAAACCGATCACCTGACAGTAAATGTCGAATGTACTCTTGGAGAATTAGTTAAAATTGTTTCCAAATCGAAGCGTAATTTATATCCGGTTATCGATCAGGAGGGAAATTTCTGCGGTGTTGTACTTCTGGATGATATCAGAGAGTTCATGTTTGATAAGGACCGATATGCAACAACACTGGTTAGAGATTTGATGATCATGCCCCCTGAAATTATTGCACCGGATGAGAAAATGGAGAATGTGATGAAAAAATTCAATGAGAGTGGGGTATGGAATCTGCCGGTTGTCAACAACAGGAAATACATCGGTTTTATATCAAAGTCAACTATTTTTAATGCCTATCGAACCGAACTAGTTCGGTTTTCGGAAGAATAACAGTAAATTTGCACTTAAATTTATCCAAAGTTTAAAGAATGAAAAAGGATACACAGATTTTTGAAATCATTGAAAAAGAGAGACAACGACAGCTTCATGGCATTGAACTGATCGCCTCTGAAAATTTCGTCTCGGACCAGGTGATGGCAGCTATGGGCTCCTGCCTGACTAATAAATATGCTGAAGGCTACCCAGGTCATCGCTATTATGGTGGTTGTCAGTTTATTGATGAAGCAGAGCAGCTTGCAATCGATCGTTTAAAAAAGCTTTTTGGAGCGGAGTATGCGAATGTTCAGCCACACTCAGGTGCACAGGCTAATATGGCTGTTTTGATGACTGTACTCAAACCAGGAGATACATTTATGGGGCTAGATTTGTCCCATGGAGGTCACCTTTCACATGGTTCACCGGTTAACTCTTCTGGTTTATTATATCATCCGATAGCATATTCAGTAAAAGAAGATACTGGTTTGGTGGATTATGACATGATGGAAGAAGTTGCCATAAAGGAAAGGCCTAAATTGATCATTGCAGGGGCATCAGCCTATTCGCGCGAATGGGATTATCAGCGGATGCGAAACCTTGCTGATAAAATCGGAGCCATTTTCATGGTTGATATGGCCCATCCGGCAGGATTGATAGCAGCCGGGTTATTGGACAATCCGGTTAATTATGCACACATCGTTACCTCTACAACTCATAAAACTTTACGTGGTCCGCGTGGCGGAATAATTCTCTTGGGCCAAGATTTTGAAAATCCCTGGGGACTAACCACAAAAAAAGGTGAATTAAAGATGATGTCTTCTCTACTTGATTCTGCTATTTTTCCTGGGATTCAGGGTGGGCCTCTTGAACATGTAATTGCCTCTAAGGCAGTTGCTTTCGGCGAAGCATTGGAACCAGAGTACAAGGATTATCAGATTCTGGTACAGAAAAATGCCAGAGTTATGGCCAAAGCCTTTATCGACAAGGGATACAAGGTGATTTCCGGTGGCACAGACAACCATTCCATGCTTATCGATCTGAGAACCAAATTCCCTGATCTTACCGGGAAAAAAGCTGAAAATGCATTGGTTTTAGCCGATATAACGATCAATAAAAATATGGTTCCTTTTGATTCACGCTCTCCATTTCTTACCTCCGGTTTACGCGTCGGTACTCCGGCAATCACTACACGAGGGATGCAAGAAGAGCATATGGCACTAATCGTTGATCTGATTGATGAGGTTCTTCAGAATCCGGAGGACGAAAGCGTAATTGCAGACGTTCGAGGCCGGGTGAATCAAATGATGGAAGGTTACCCAATGTTTGCCTGGTAATCTCGTTAACTTATAATTTATAAAGAATCCGGAGTCATATTTTTTGATTCCGGATTCTTTATTTTATCATACAACACAGTATTTATGGAGATTACAACATGTTTTTAAATCTTCTACTTTAAAGATACTCTGGAATAAGGTACTGCATCGTGAGATGAAAATTCACCTTTCAGAAATTTATAATAGCCGGTAATTGCAATCATTGCTGCATTATCCGTTGTAAATTTGAAAGGCGGAATATGCATCTCCCAGTTGTGTTTCACTGCAGCATTAAGTAAGGCCTCCCTCAATCCGGAATTTGCAGAGACACCGCCGGCAACTGCTATTGTCCGGATTCCTGTTTCTTTTGCTGCCTGAATAACTTTTGTCATCAACACCTGAATAATAGTTTCCTGCAAAGAGGCACAAATGTCAGCCTTATTCTCATTAATAAAATCGGGATTTTCTGTGATCCTGTCACGAATAAAATAGAGAAAAGAAGTTTTTAAGCCGCTAAAACTGTAGTCTAAGCCGGGTATACGTGGTTTGGCAAATACAAATGCCCTTGAATTACCCTCTTTCGCTAATTTGTCAATCAATGGACCACCAGGATAGGGTAATCCCATAACTTTTGCACATTTATCGAACGCTTCGCCTGCGGCATCATCTATAGTTTGTCCGATAACCTCCATATCGAGGTAATCCCTTACAATGATGATCTGCGAATTACCACCTGAAACCAACAAACATAAAAAAGGGAATCCAGGTTTCCTCGAATCCACTGATCGTTCCTGAATAAAATGTGCCAGAACGTGCCCCTGTAAATGATTCACCTCAATTAATGGAATATTTCTGGCCAGGGCAAAGCCTTTCGCAAACGAGGTACCTACAAGTAAAGATCCCAGCAATCCGGGACCTCTGGTAAAAGCGACTGCCGAAATCTGGTCAATCGAAATTCCGGCATTCCTGATTGCCAGATCAACAACCGGTATAATATTTTGTTGATGGGCTCTCGAGGCTAGTTCCGGCACGACACCACCATAAGCCATATGAACTGCCTGACCAGCTACTTCATTGCTAATAATCAAATTATTACAAATTATTGCTGCTGCAGTATCATCACATGACGATTCGATTCCCAGAATTATAACGTCGTTGTTTTTTCCCTTTGCCATTATTTATCCAGTTTTGATCAAATTGTATGATTACCCCTTTAAACAGACTTCAAAAAGTGCTATTTTTAAAACATCAAAACAGAAGTACGCGTACAAATTTATTGTTGATTAAAATTAAAACTCAAAAGTATCAAAAAAAGGTTTAAAATATTACTTATCATCATACTTATACTCACTTGCATGTTCGGTGGAGTTTATTCTCTTTTTCGGTCAACCAGGATTCAGACAATTGTTGCTCAATGGTTTACAGATCAATTATCCATTACCTTTAAAGCCAGAATTAGTGTAGGTGGAGTTAATATTTCCCTCTTTAAGAGCATTGTTCTCGAAAAAGTGATCATTGAGGATCAGGAAAAGAATACTCTTTTTTCAATCGGTAATGTAAAACTACGTATTGACAGTTTAAAGCTATTAGAAAAGAAAGTTCATTTTGGTGATCTGTATTTCGAAAATTCCAATATAAATATTTTAAAAGCTACAAAGGGGTATAATTATCAGTTTTTGTTAGGATCTGAAAATTCAAAAGCTGATACAATTCATCCCTGGCAAATAACTTTTAACAACCTTTATTTGCTCAATTCAAGAATCAAATACAAAGATCTTACAGTAAATGATACACTGGTCAAAGGGGTAAACTTTAACGATCTGGAAATCACAAAACTAAACCTTTCAATCGTAAATGTGCATTTCTCTGATTCGGTTACTACCTTCTTTCTCGATAATGCCTCTGTTTATGAGAAGTCCGGGCTTGCAATTGGAGATCTCAGGTTTGCTGGCCGCATTGATTCGAATGGATTTGAACTTTCCGATATGACCTTAGTTTCGAACCATTCACATATTGAGGCAAGTAAAATTAAGATTTCCAGAAACAAGTTATTCGGGGTTGATTCGCTCTATTCAGAAAAGAGTCAGACTTTAACAAACCGCTGGGTTATCGACAGTGATTTTAGGGAGTCGACCATTTCACTCACCGATTTATCGTATGTTATTCCAGAGCTTTGGGGAATGAATGAGCCGATACAATTCTCGGGAGGATTGAAAGGTTCCTTATCCAATTTGAAATTTAAGAAGATTAATTTTAAAGTCGGCAAAGGGACTCAGATAAATGCAGATCTTGAACTTCGAGGTTTACCGGATTGGAGAAATACATTTATTTTCTTTAAAATGTATGATAACACATTTGATTTCAATGATTTATCCACAATTCGCATGCCAGATAGCTCACCCAAAAGGTACATTAAAATTCCTCAGGAGTTACTTTCCGGGGGCAGGCTCACCTACCAGGGAAATTTCAGCGGCTTTCCCTCAGATTTTGTTGCATATGGAACATTAGATGGGAGTTTGGGCAAATTATCCACTGATATTGCCATTCGTCCAAAAGAATCAGGAGTAATTGATTTTCAGGGAAGTGTAAAAGCCACATCCTTCCAGGCCGGCAAATTACTGGATTATTCCCCCCTTGGAGCGGTCACTATGGAGGTAAAAATAAATGGATCCCGTTCAGGGAATAAAAAGTTTAATGCGCTGATTGACGGAAATATCGACAGTCTCTATTTCAATAATTACAGAATAGATTCGATATATGTTAACGGACAGGCACGTGACCGAAGTTTTGAAGGTGAGTTGAATGTTAAAGATAATAATTTGAAAATGACTTTTTCAGGTAAAGCTGATTTTGAGGGGATAATTCCTGAATTCAATTTTGCTTCCACCGTGGAGAAAGCTAATCTTGTGATTCTTGGTCTGGAAAAGGAGAGGAAGATTGCAGATCTCTCATTTAAGGTAAGTGCAAATTTTACCGGGAATAGGATTGATAACATTAACGGGAAAATCAATCTTCAGGATTTCAAATTTGTCAGGGATAATAAAACCCTAGAGATTCATGATTTCCTTCTTAAGACCGAAAATAGTGATGAAAAAAATAATATAACGCTACGATCTGATATTGCTGATGTTACCATTGACGGGAAATATCATTTTGGAGAATTTGATCTGACTTTCCGGGATTATCTCCATCATTATCTTCCTTCGGCAAAATTACCTTTTTCTGACAGAGCTTCAACGGGTAAAAATGCATTTAAATTCGATATCCGGATAAAGAAAGCGGAAGAACTGGGTAGTTTTTTAATGCCGGGACTGGTTGTTAAATCACCTGTAGTTCTTACCGGGAGCATAGATTCAGACAAAAAAATTCTCAATCTGGATGGTATGGTTAATGAATTGCAGTTTTATAAGCATCAGGCAAAAGGGCTTTCGATCAATTCGCGGAATATCGGGAATAACTGGCTTTTCAGAATTGGGACTAAGGATGCGTTGATGGGAGGAGCTGTTGCTGTTGAAAATTTCTCCATAAATAACAAACTGGTGAATGACAGTCTAAATACTACGATTACATGGAATAATACTGCAGTACCCACCTACTCCGGGAAAATAGATTTTCTGGGTATTTTCACTAAAGATAAGCGGGGAGATAACCTGGCTGACTTCTATCTCAATCCGTCAAAGATCTGGCTTGCCGACTCCTTATGGCAAATCGAAAGAAGTCACCTCCACCTTGATTCAACTTCAGTTGCAATCGACAATTTTAATATACACCACAAGCAAGAACGGTTCAGAATTTTCGGGAAAGTTGCCGATAATTCCTCCGATCAAATCAATATTGAATTCACGAAGGTCAAATTAAGCAATCTCGACTTATTACTCGGAGAAGAGGTTGGGATCTTTGGCGAATTAGATGGAACCACATCTATTGCAGACCCTTATCACTCCCTTTATCTGACAAGTCGAATGAAAGTTTCAGACTTTACCTACCTGGAAAAAAACTTTGGCGATATCTTGCTTGATAACAGTTGGGATCAGGAGCATTCGAAGTTAAATACTACACTGAAACTTGTTAAAGATTCAAAAATAGGATTTGATTTGAAGGGATATTACCAGCCAAAGAGTGACAGTATTAACTATCATACCTCATTGACCGATTATCCGCTCGAATCATTGCTTCCAATTTTAAGTAGTTTTGCTAACAAAGTTGAAGGAAGAGGGAATGGAATGGTTAACATTACCGGGAAACTTTCAGAGCCTAAATTCAACGGTAATGTTGCAGTGACAAATGCAAAAATTGGTATTGATTATACCAAAGTGATTTATTCACTGAATGATACAGTCAGGTTTTCGGGAGACTCCATAAATTTTAAAAATATTCAGATTTTCGATGCCGAAAAAAACAAAGCCAGGTTCAATGGTGTAATTACTCATAATTTATTCAACCACATGACTTACGATATGACTGCTGTGACAGAAAATATCATGGTCCTGAATACGGCTCCGGCAGACAACAATTATTTTTATGGCCTCGCTCATGGTGCAGGGTCTATCAAAATTTATGGAAAGATAGCTGATATCCGTTTGGATATTTTGTTAAAATCAAAACCTGGAACCCAGATAAATGTACCGTTTGAGAATCCGGAATCAGTTAATGAATACGATTTTATCCGGTTTGTAAGTGCAGATACCCTTCAGCAAAAGAATTCGCCTTCTGCCCGAACTTTCAATTCCGGCGGTCTGGAAATAAACCTTGATATTGCGGCCACTCCAGATGCAAAGGTACAGTTGCTTTTCCGTTCAACAGTAGGTGATGCAATCAATGGATATGGATCTGGTGACCTGCGGTTTAAGTATGATAAAGAGGGTAATTTTTTGATCTACGGCGATTACAAAATCGAGAAGGGAGATTATATGTTTACGCTGCAGAATGTACTCGTCAGAAAGTTTCATATCGTTCCTGGGGGACTTATTTCATGGAATGGTGATCCTTATGGTGCAATTGTTGACCTCGATGCGCTTTATACACTGAAAGCTCCAATTAATTATCTTTTGATTAATTACAATCAAAATGATAATTCCCGCCGGATTCCTGTACAATGTAAGATCAACTTATCTAAAAAGTTGCTTAATCCGGCCGTTAAATTTGCAATTGACTTTCCAACTGCCGATGAAAGAACCAAAGATCAGCTGGATCAGTTTATAAGTACCCAGGACGATATCAACCGACAAATGGTATCCTTATTAGTTATGGGACAGTTCTTTACTCCTGAATACCTCCGGGGAAGACAGGATTTTCAGTCAAGTAGCACCAGTGTAGTCGGTTCAACTACCTCAGATATTCTATCCAATCAACTTTCCAACTGGCTATCTCAAATAAGTAATGACTTCGATATTGGATTTAATTACCGTCCGGGTGATCAGGTTAATGCCAACCAAATGGAGGTAGCTCTAAGTACTCAAATCCTTAACGACCGGGTAACGATTAACGGCAACATCGGCAATAACAGCAATTTGCAGTCAAACGCTACAAATCCGGTGATTGGCGAGGTGGAAGTATTTGTAAAACTAAACAAATCAGGGAAATTGCAATTGAAAGCCTACAATCGGACAAACGACGATTTAATTTATGATACCTCTCTGTATAAACAAGGTATTGGACTTTCCTATAAAGAAGAATTCAATACACTGAGCGATTTATTTAAACATTACCGTTCAAAGAGATTGAAAGTTAAAGTTCCTATGAGAGCCGATCCTGTGAATAATTCAACTACCCAATAATTAATCACTTGTTGAATATTCATTTTAAATGACTCGGAAATGGGATTCAGAAACACAAATGATATTTAATTTAATCCACACCTGCACCATCGGCCAATTTAAAACTAATAATCCCAAATGTAATAACGACGGTTGAGAAATCCCAAACCGAAAATTAAAATATCAACAAGGTCAGTTGACGGATTCCATCCGATCTTAAAAAATAAATTATTTACAGATGAAATTCTTATTTTTGCCCTTATTAAACCATTAAAATGGATATGACATTTACCAATAACCAGAAATCCGGAGTAATTGCAACAGTTTTGATTCATACTGTATTATTGCTGTTTCTGTTATATATAAGATTGGTATTGCCTTATCCGCCAAAACAGGAGGAGGGCTTTCTAGTCGATTTTGGTAATTCGGACACTGGTCTAGGTCTGGAAGAGCCTTCAGCTGCAAATGCCCCTGACGCCGTTGCTGCAACGAAAAAAATTGCACCTGCTTCGCATCCTGTCAGCCGGCCACTCCCATCATCCAAACAGGATAAAGGCGATGAGGATTTACTTACCCAGGAGTACGAAAAAACAGTTTCCATTGCGGCCAATGCCCGGAAAAAAATGGTCATCGAGAAAAAATTAAAACTTGATGAAGATCGGAAAGAAAAGGCACGGAAGGAGAAGCAACAGAGAGATGATGCCTATGAAAAGCAAAAACAGGAGGCTGAAGAAAATCGTGTAAGGCAGGATCAGGAGAAAAAAATAGGAGCCATAAACTCCAGGGCTAAGAATGCTTTTGGAGGTGGAAAGACAGATAACGGTTCATTAAGTACCAGTCAGGGAAATACCTATGGAAGTGGAAATCAAGGGAGCCCCAATGGTACCCCCGGGGCAAATCAGTATGGTCTTGGGGGTGGCGAAGGCAAAGGCATTTCCTTTAACCTTTCAGGTCGTAATGCCCGTTCTCTTCCTAAGCCTGCATTCCCGGGTAATGAGGCCGGAGTTGTTGTTGTTGAAGTCACGGTGGATAAATTTGGTAAAGTGACCAAGGCATTACCCGGTGTTAAAGGATCAAATACCGTCAATCCCGATCTGCTTGAAGCCGCAAGAAAGGCAGCCGTTGCTGCCAGCTTCAATACAGATCAGAAAGCTCCTGCCTTTCAGAAAGGAACGATCACCTATTATTTTATCCTTCAATAGTCGCAGAATGCAGAACTATTTGAAGCATTTTGGATAGTGTATTCCCTTCAGTTCCAACCCTGGTTTTAGAATAAAATATCCCTAAAAAGTTTTAATACCCGTTAAAATGATCGAAAATATTTGATTCAAAGCAAATAAAATCGTCATTTTCATAGTATCTTTATAACGATTCTAAAAGGTGATACTATCCTGAAGAATAATTATGATCCTGGTTTGAACTGGTTTAAATCTTCCAATGGATTGTTTACCAGTGATAATTGCAATACAGTTGTTATTTCATTATTAGGTTGTAGTCATAAATTCTAAAACTGAATATTATGAATATCTCATCATACCCCGAACGTGAACTGCTCAAAATAGCATCCGATTTCAAAAAGCATTTAAAAGATAAGTTTCCGGCCATGAGAAGTAGTAGTACGGGTATGGATCAGGGATTTATTTACAAATTTAAAGCATTATTCTATGAAGTTCAGGCCCATCCATGGGAACCGGAGACAGACAGCATTACTTATAATTATAAACTCGATCTGGATAACCTGACAGAGCAAATCAAAAACTTCTTCCTTATTTTCCGTTTCTACCTGCAGAAAGCTTTTCCCTATGATTCGGATTTATGCGAAACATTTGGATATGTAGCCATGGAAAAGGTGAAACACAATTATCCCGAGTTACGGGTATTTCTGGAAAAAACAGTTAACCTGATCAATGATAAAAGGCATTTTTTAAAAGCAGCCAATTGTCCTGAATCAACGTTGGAGGAGATAATCGGTTTGTCCAATCAGATCAATGAGGTTCACGATGAACTTCTTAAATATGTCCAGAAAAAAGAGAACAGAAACAGGACCTACCAGAACAACATGAAAGAGCTCTTCAGGTTGATGGAGATCGTACATGAGGCTGCTTCCAAGAGTCTTCAGGATGACCCGGAATCACTTAAACATTTAACATTCCCTTCCAAAGAGTATATCCATTAGATTTTTAATCGGGTTACTGCTATTTATTCGTCATCATGCTACCCTGACATTTGAGACTGATGATTTTCAGGGATATTTCCTTTTGCCTACAATAGCTTATTTGGATTTCATACGAATCCCTATTCCCGGGAGTTGTGAAAGTGTCATTTTCCCATCGACCACGTTGACTCCATCGTAAATATCATTGCTAATCAATAGATTGCCGTCAAGATCTGCCCAATCGGCCATAGGAGACAGCTGAGCAGCAGCAGAGACGGCACAGGAAGTCTCGGTCATACAACCAATCATGACCTTCATTCCCAAAATCTTAGCCATATCGGCCATTTTATGGGCGTTGCGCATGCCTCCGCATTTCATTAATTTGATATTGATTCCCGAATATACTTTATGAACAGAAAGCACATCGTAAACAGTCTGCACGGCCTCGTCTGCCATGGTAGGTAACGGGCTGTTTTCCGTCAGCCAGGCCATATCATCGACCGACAGTCTGCTCATGGGTTGTTCCACGAAGACCACCCCCTGAGTAGCCAGCCAATGGATCATATCGAGGGCCATATGCTTGTCTTTCCAACCCTGATTGACATCCACGCAGATTGGTTTATCTGTTACTGAGCGGATCGTTTGGATCATCTCCCTATCGTTGTCACGTCCCAGTTTGACTTTTAAAATTTTATAAATATCTGCCTCATGAACTTTCTCCCTGACCACCTCCGGAGTATCCATTCCAATGGTAAAACTGGTATTCGGCGTTTTCGAAGGATTTAATCCCCAGAGTTTATGCCAGGGTTGTCCCAATATTTTCCCGATTAAATCGTGCAAGGCAATATCCACCGAGGCTTTGGCCGCATAATTTCCTGCAGCCAGGCTATCGATGTATTGTAAAATATCTTCAAGCTCAAAAGGATCGTTAAATGAGGAGAGATCAACTTTAGATAGGAACTCAGTGGCCGTTTTATGGCTTTCGCCTAGATAAGGAGGCATGCTGGCTTCGCCGTATCCAATTATTCCGTCAAATTCTACCTCCGTAAGCATAACAGGAGTAGTAGTCCTTGAATTGTTTGCAATCGTAAAGACATGTCTGAGCTGCAATTCGTAAGGACGGAACCGAAATATCAATACTGTTGATTTCCCGGAATTTTTAGAGGCAGAAGGATAAACCTTTGCTGCAGCCAACGAAGCGGGCAGAAGTAGTGACCCTGTTGCCAGGCCGCTATATTTTAAGAAATTGCGTCTGTTACTCATAGGATTAAAATTTGATTTAATTGTTTCAGGGGTTTAGGCTTTTAGGCTGGAGACTTTTAGTCTGTAGGCTAATACTTTAGATCGAGACATACTGAAAGTTAGTTTTAAAATTGATCAAAAATTAATACCAAGGGTGATTCCGAATGGGCCATAATCCCTGCTCAGAAGAAAATCCGATAATCCTTCTCGCTCCAACCAGATTTTCCTTTAGCTCATCATTGTAATTGGCCTTTGTGCGATCAAGACTATTTATATGCACACTGCCCGATTCATGAATTAATTCACTGTCACCGATATACATGCCTACATGTGTCACCCGGAAAGGCTCTTTGGACCCGAAAAAGAGCAAATCACCCTTTTGCAGTTTTTCCCATCCTGCAGTAAGATCAACTTCTTTTCCGTGACGAAATTGTTGCGATGCATCACGCTCAAGGACGACGCCATTTAAAAAGCATACAGTCTTAACAAACCCACTACAATCCATCCCTTTCGAGGATGTACCTCCCCAAAGGTATGGAAAGCCCATCAGTCGTTTTCCGCTGACAATCATACGGTTTGCATTCAAAGAAACCGTATCTTTCCACCGTTTAAAGCTGAACCAGTTCTGTTTTGAAACATATCCGGAACGTCCATCGGGTAAACCAACCGCGACATAATCCAGGCCTTCAGATGTTTTAACAAGGATGGCTCCGGCAACCAGGTCACTCATTATCGTAGTTCTTCGACGATCACCAAAGATAATACCCTCAATTCCTTCAAAGATCAGCCGTTCCGCCTTCCGCCATTGTAGAATTTCAGAACGGCTCATCAGTTGGACTGCCGATTTATTGGTCCAGCCAATATACTGGTCAGGAGTCTGAATCAACACCCATCCATCCCCATCCTTCAAAATACGGACCGGAGTACCCATAATCGTCTGTGAAACCATCTCAGACGAATGGGCCGGTTTACTTCGCATATTGGCAACACTTAAAGTAATCAGGCCCCAGTTTTTTTCAAGATGAAGTGTATCCGGAAGAATGGTCACGCTGTCAATCACTGAAAAACCTTTGCTGCTTAACAATTGTAAAACCTTGGTCCTGGCGCCGGCAAACATAGTTTCTCCTTTTAAAATCAGCTCAGCTCCTCTCCCATTGCTCAAGGCTATGTTACAGATTCCTGTCCTTTTGTCGGGTGCCCAATGTTTGGAAATACTGTCAATTTCAGTCTGCAAGGGTGCCACAGGATTTGATTGACAGCTCAGCAGCAGGGTGAGCATAGAAACGGAAAGGGAAAAAATAGATTTCATAAGAAATTCGTTTACGGATATACATCTACGTTTTATACAAAAATAGTATTTTTCAGCCGGGGTATGGGAATGCAGATCAGTTTTACTTCCAATTACAAATACTCTACGTTCATATGATAATCCCATTGATCAAAATAGAGGTTGCCTCCCCGCCATTCAACTTCTCCACGCTGAAAATCAAAAGGTTCACTTCTTGGGAATTTCTTACCCGGGACTAGTCTGCTTCCGATTCCGTCATTGATTATCAACCGGTATGCATCGATTCCACTGATATAAAACTCTTTCTCGCTAAGGTTATCTGACTTCTGAAGATTAAAGGACATATCAAGCGGTACCCACCCAATTCCGTCATAGTAAACCTCACACCAATCGTGTAGATTTACCTCATGGGGATGCATCATCCATCCGCTTTGCCACTTTACCGGTATATGCTGGTACCGTGCCATGGCCATGAAGAGCATAGTCTGCATACCGCAATCACCACGTCTGTTGGCCAATACATAACCGGGAATAAAGGGTATGATGGAATACTCCAAAGCACCAGTCCAGATAATATGGTCATTGATCCAGTAATAAATTTTCCGAACCTTTTCTGCCTGATTGGAAGTGCCTCCGGTAATACTGTCAGACAACCGCCTGATTTCATCGGTAAATACAATCTGCGGATATTGCTCTGCAGTATATCTTTTAAAGATTGAATTGGGTATAGCGGTCGGGACAACCTTCATTCTATTTAAATCAAAATACTGTGCCATTGATACATACTCAAACTGAAGATTAAATATTACTGGCTTCCCTTTTATTGCCTTTTGTTTGCAATAAACTGATCGCTGCTCCACCGAATCAGGTGCAATCCGGTAAGACTCAGGAACCATTTTAAGGAGTTTAACATTGGTCTGACGCGAATGATTCTCATGTGGCCAGGGAAGCCAGCAACGGACAATTTCTCCTGCAGGAACGGCATCCGCTTTGACGGTTAATTGATAATTAATTTTGAGTTTAACGGGAATGACCGGTTTCCCGGAAGATCCGGCCTCCATGATTACCTTACGGGAACGTTCCAGGCAAAACCGCGATTGCGAATCCAAAATCTGCTCACCTTCCCGGGCTGGCTGTTTGCTTTTGAGAATTAAAATCAGATTGGAAACAGCTCTCTTGAAATAGCGCTTTTCTCCATCGATCATCCGGTATTCAAGCCAGTTATTTCGCTCCCATAGCTCTCTTTCAGATGGCGTAAACTCTACTGCTTCATTCTTTAAAAGGGTGTCCGTTTCCTCAGCAGTCATCGTAAAGTCGGCTTTAATCCGTCTGGCCATGTCTAATATCGAATTCAGCCGGAAAATGGTTAAAGAATCAGTATTGCTGCATCTTAAAATGGAATCGGACCATTTAATTGTCTGGCTAAAATAGCCATTTTGGAAAGCCTTTTCAATATCTTTAATTGACCTAAGTGCGTCAGGAGGCTGATAACAACCTATAATGCAAATAAATATAGTGAGGAGTAAAATGGATTGGATAGTTTTCATTTATCACTTTTTTAACAAATATTCGGGTTGAAAATCTAAAAGTAGACATTTCAAATGAATTGCAAAATCACAATACTTGAGAAATCATTGTTTTAGTCAAATTGAATCATTTAGAAATATTCAGGATTAACTGACCTAATTGTTAGGTAAGCTGGTAATTTTAATCTTAAAGGATTCTATTTTTTGATAGGGAAGTCCAAAACTCACCAATTATGTTCCATCTAACTAAAATTTAAATAATATTCTTTAATATCAGAAATTGACCACAAATTTTCGGAAAAATTCAGAACAAAACACGGCTATTATTTGTTATTAATCTAAATAAAAATAACTAAGCTGTTTTAGTCCGATATTTGCTTTAAAATATAATTATATTGGAGTTTTCCGAAAATCCATATAATAGAGTAGGAGGTCGTTTCCGAAAAACCAACGAGTAGGAAAATCTTAAATTTATACTCATGAGAAATCTATTTTTGAAGTTTAGCCTAATTGGCATTTTGCTGTTAATTCTTGCTATGAATTCGAATGTATCAGGACAGGAACGCCCGGTTAGTATTGGTTTAAAGATTGGTTATCCCCAGGTAGTCGGATTAAATCTTGAATATGTTACTCCGCTGATGAGTAAAAGACTAGCTGCTGATATAGATTTTAGCTATCTTCCTTTAAGTTCGAATTCTGCTACAGTGACCTATTCCAATTTTGGTTTTTTTGCAGATTACTATTTTTTTAAGGAAGGACGAGGCTTTTATGGTGGTTTTGGATACAGCAGAATGGGTCTTGATGTTACAAAAAATGTAACTTTCACGTCTGACGGTACGACCCAAAAAGGGGCAGCTAACATCGGCATTAATTCTTTAAATCTAAAAGTTGGCGGGAAATATGGTAAATTATTTTTCTTCAGATGGGAGCTTGGTTGGAGTTTAGCCATGAATAATCCGGTTTTTGAAGTTACAGCTGTAAAAAATGGAGTTACTCAGAATGAAAGTTTTAATTCACCTATCAAGGGTGGAGGGCCTATCGCTAATATAGGATTTGGGTTTGCTTTTTAAGAGTCATTTAACAATTTTTTCGCTATAAAAATAAAACCACATATTGTGCCATTACGCTTCAGGGCAACCCTTAATGGCTGCAATAGCCTAATGAGAAAGTTGCCCTGGAGTATTTAACTGTAGATTACTAAAATCTGTTTTCAGTGTTTTATTCTATTTAATTGCTCATATACCAATTGCAGAATATCGGTTCTTACATTCATTTCACTGATTTTATTGTTTTCGCGAGTTGGGTATACCCGGTTAGATAAGAATATATAAATCAATCCATTGGATGGATCGGCCCAGAAAAAGGTGCCTGTAAAGCCTGAGTGGCCGAAACTCTGCGGTGAAACAGCCGGGCAAGGATAGGAATTTTCCCTGTCAAACTTCTGATTGTCAATCAATGGTTTGTCAAAACCCAGCGCTCTCCTGTTTTTATTCTGAGGAAACTGAATCCTGGTAAATTCTTCCATCGTGGAATGATTCAAATATTTCCTGCCTCCATACGTTCCAAACTGAACATACATCTGAACAATCTTTGCCAAATCATTTGCAGAGGCAAATAATCCTGCGTTTCCTGAAATTCCCCCCAGAACAGCAGAGGATTCGTCATGTACATTGCCATGGATTAATCGTTTACGATAATAATTATCATATTCGGTTGGAACAATCTGATCGTCTGAGAATTTCCGGGATGGCCTGTATGTGACCGTAGTGGCACCCAACGGCCGGTAAAAGTTCTGATCAAGAAAATCGGTATAATTCATGCCTGACAGACGGGTAATCACAGCCGGTGCCATCACAAAGAACAGATCGCTGTAGACATATTTTCCGCGTGAATTGAGCGGGGATTTCCGGATCGCTTTGTAGACATGTTTATTAAACCCTTTATCCAGATACAATCCCGGAGCCACTTCCAGATTAAACCGCTCATCTTCTTCTGATCTGTACCATTTATTCATCAAGCCTTTGTCATTTACGGTCTCCTTCCAGAAAAGCACATCCGGAATTAATCCCGCCTGGTGTGTCAGCAATTCCCGGGCGGTGAGATCACTCTTATTTGACGGGTGCAAAAACCCCTTCCGCCAATCGGGCCAATAGGTTGAGAAAGGTAGATCCAGCTGGTATTTCCCCTCTTCATATAGTTTCAAAAATGCAGGCAGGGCTCCTGAAACTTTAGTGACTGAAGCCAAATCATAAATATCATCCAGTTGGGCAGGAACCCGCTCTTCGAAAGTATGAAACCCATAGGCCTTCCGAAAGATCACCTTACCGTCCTTTGCAATTAAAACATTGCAACCTGGGAAAGCCTTATTTTTCAACGCATTATTCACAATTGAATCAACCGATTCATTAAACTGAAAGGAATTCAATCCGAATTCTTCAGGTTGCGTATATTTTAGCCGGACAGGTGGTCCGGTCGTTAATCCTGTATTCAGCGGATAACGTGATCCTATTGAAACCGGAAGTTTACCTCTGGCACAAACTCCTCCAAACAGTAATTGAGCCGCCAATTCCTGGGCCAATGTTGTATTCTGATAAGCAACCACCAATCCGTCCGGATGGCCAAACTCTTTGATCTCATTGATCGCATAAGGGTTTGCAAACAAAACAACAATTGAATTTCTGGTCATTGAGATCCGGGAAAGGAGGTTCCGGAGATTTTCCGAAACACCGTAAGGCTGAATGGAATTATTCGAAATTACTTTATTCCCGGTAAATGATCGACGGTCCCTGCATTCATAAAGAGAATGGACCCCTGTTATTACCAGATTGTAACCGCCTAATTTTTTGATCATTTCATTGGCTTCAGTTTCGGTAAAACTATCCGGAAGGTTAAAATGATCAATCCGGGTATAGTTGCCAAGCATCTTCTGAAAAGGGGTAATGGCCGAAGAACCGACAGAGAGTGATGCAATCCGAAGAGTGTCCAATCCCTGTATCGGGATCAATTGATTTCTGTTTTCAAGCAGGGTAAGTGCCGATTCCATGAGTTGCCGCTGTGCAAATTGCACCGATGAAGAATTCAGATTCTCCACCAGGTTTGCCACTGCCAATGGTCTGCTGTGATTAAGTCCGGTTAGATATTTTGCTGCCAATACCCTGCGACACTTATAATTTATATCATTCCAGGTAAGATCATTAACCAATATTGCCTCTTTTACTGCTTTAAGTGTGAGTGCTCCGTCAACGGGAAATTCGATCACATCGTTCCCTGCCTTCAGGGCAAGAACCTCGTTCTTTCCGGGCTCTCCAAATCCGGTGACCCCACCCATATTCATAGCATCTGTGATAACCAGCCCCTGAAAATTCCATTCCTTTCGGATCACCCTTTCAACGGCACTTTCGGATAAGCTGGATGGAGATTCGTTTTTAGCATCCAGCGCGGGAACCCTCAAATGGGCAGTCATAATTCCTCCGATACCTTCGGCAGCGAGCCTTCTGAACGGATACAGCTCCATGCTGTCCAGTTGCTGTCGCGAAACGGACAAAAGCGGCAAGGCAACATGCGAATCAATCCGGGTATTGCCGTGTCCCGGATAGTGTTTGGCGATTGCCAGGATTCCATTCTCCTGCAGACCCTTCATATAAGCCACACATTTTTGAGTTACCAGGTCCCGTGATTCCCCAAAGGAACGGATCCCAATTATCGGATTCTGTGGTTCTGTATTGATGTCGGCGACCGGTCCCAAACTGACCTGAACACCAAGCATTTTTAGCTGTTTTGCAATTGAAGCAGCACAATTTGTGATTAATTTCTCATCTGAAACTGCACCCATTGTCAGATTATATGGAAACGGCTGAACGTCGTCAAGTCTCATCCCCGGTCCCCATTCGGCATCCATGGCTACGATAAGGGGGATTCTTGAGATCGACTGATAATAATTGACCAGTTCTGCCTGTTTGACCGCTTTCCCGGCAAAGAAAATCAACCCTCCAAAAT
>Ga0364881_10448_pt1 | contig 22476 bp, 19 predicted proteins | sample ExccelJu500001D4_5_FD_206923 | JGI IMG/M metagenome (GOLD analysis project Ga0364881, IMG submission 206923) | Enriched cells from Trout Bog Lake Hypolimnion, Wisconsin, USA - BchlTB.July30.5000.01.D4 | ecosystem: Environmental > Aquatic > Freshwater > Lake > Hypolimnion/Profundal zone | place...
CTTGGCTTTAACTCTTAGCGCTTGTGGATCGACCCCAACGAAATCTCAAATTTCAGATTGCACGTATTTCGGAACGCATGATCCAGCTCCGCTTTGGATATGTGGTGCACCAATAGAAGGTGTTGAAGTTAGTGCCGTGGGTTCTGCAGAGCAATCTGGTGCAGGCGAAGCTTTTATGAAACAAATGGCTGCAACCGATGCACGAGTACAACTCGCGCAAGTGATGCAAGTACACGTGGCGAACATGATCAAGCAATATGCAGAAACGACAGGTTTAGGTAAAGATGAAACTGTAGACAAGGTAAACACGTCGGTTACGAAGCAAATAACAGACCAGACTTTGACTGGAACTAAAATTTACAAGACCCAAGCAGGAACGAATGGTAGATATTATGTTTTGGTTGGTCTTGATGCAGCAGCATCACAAAAAATTACTGAAGCAGCAGTTAAAACCAGTATGAATAATGCCAAGGCGTTATGGCAAGAATTTCAAGCAAATAAGGCTCAGGATGAAATGGCAGCCGACATTGCCAAACAAAAAGTTGAAGCGGCAACGATGGGTGTACAGAAGTAAATTTGCTTAATTACAACCGACTGGAGAAAAATATTGAAACAAAAATAATACTTCCAGATGCTGCCGGTGTTATCGCCCTGACTGCATTGCTCGGATTTGTGGATGGTGCTAGCACAAATGAAAATGACAGAATTTCGCGAAAAAGTATTAGATTGGTATGCGGGTTGACCGGAATCGATCAACGATTTGATTCAGTCCTGCAGCGCCATAAAATTAACGCGTCAAATCCGGCTTATGCGATCCAAATTAAAATTGGCGAAACAATTTCTGAGATTTTGATTAACGCAAAGACAGGTAAGGTATTGACCTAATCTTGTTCCGAGACGGATGCGGAGCTGCCCGTATAGAATTGCAATTAATTGCTTGTCTATTACGAAAAATTTCTTTTAGCAGCCCCGATCCAAACTTCGCTTAAAAAATATTCCATATGAAAATATTCCTAATCATTTTTTCAGTCATTATTTCCTTTTGCGCGCAATGTGCAAATATGGACAATATTGATATTGAACCAATTCCAGACCTCCCAATTAAAGTAGTTCCTTCATTTGAAGGCGGGCAGCCTGTATCTGGGTGGCAAGTTGCATTAGGAGGCGGAATTAGTTATGGACCGGTTTACGAAGGTGCCGCAGACAGTCGTGTACGCTTCATGCCCTTAATCGAGGCAACATACGATTATGGGAAATTTTTCATTAGCCCGCTGCGTGGCATAGGTTATAACTTCTCTGATAACAGGGATACGCAATATGGCATACGCCTGACACCAGGATTAACCAGGAGAGAAAGCATTGACCCTCGCCTGAATGGAACGGGAAATATTAATTTCACTCCGGAAGCTGGAATTTTTTTCAATAAGATTTTTTCTCCATTGTATATTTCCAGCGGGATCAACACTGGCAACAATGGCACACACGCCGAACTCGGGACTGGCGTTAGTTTTCATGTAACAGATATTGATCGTCTGCGTTTGGGCATTAATCTGGACTGGGGTGATACAAAATACATTCAAACGTATTTCGGCGTTACAGACGCACAGTCAGCAGCGTCAAACAATGTTCTTGCTCCATATAATGCGAGCGCTGGCATCAAAGATTATGCGGTGACAGCGAATTGGACTCACAACTTCAATAAGGAATGGTTTGGCAACGGAGGGATATCCTATAAATGGTTAACCGGTTCCGCAGAACAGAGTCCCTTAACGCAGCAAGATTCAATGATTAGAGTGACCTACCTGCTTGGTTATCGTTTCTAGCTAAAATCTCCACTTCGGTCTTCAGTTTAGTTTTGGTTTTGCACTTCACTCCTTACTAATTCAAAAATTGCTTGCCGCAAGATTCTATGATTTATGTCAAGGCCCCTACGAGTCGCTTCAGGTCGAATACAGTCTTATGGGTGTATCGCAGTGGATACCAGAAATATCTCGAACAGGGTTAATTTCATCTGGGCTGGACATTGCCCAATTCCACCACTCTGCGGATAGCTCAACAGCAGAAAGACCTCCAACCTTGGCTTAGGGATCCAGTGGGGTGATTGGTTGACTGGCATAATGAAGTGGCTCAAGCTTTAGGAACAAAGCCCACTACCGTGCGTACTCAAATAGGAGAAATATATGCAAAAGTTAACGTCGATTCCCGCGTACGTTTTATAAAGCTTATGATGGGCTTGGCAAAATATCCAAGATAACCTAAGAAAATTGAATTCTCTTGAATGGGAAATTTAGACTTCCATATAGCGGCCATTAGCGAAGGACTCTTAATGGCCGATTTCACCCCTACGGCATTCTACTCCCTGAGGGTCTCTTGTCCAGCGATCAGCGGTCATTCGTTTTAACTTTCATCTATCGTATTCTGAAGGATGCCTAGTCGTCCATTTCAAATTGAAGGGCAGACTCATAATCTTGGCCGCCGTAATAAATGCCGATAATTGATACCTGATTTTCGTTAACAGCGAAGGCGATAACGGCACGTTTTTTGTAGTTTGTAATGCGCAAGCCTACGCGCACATCATCGCGGCAAGTTCCGCGAAGTGGGAAAGAATGCAAACTTTCACAATAGGTAACGATGGCATTGGTATAGCGCTCTGCAACCTCAGGCGAAGCTGCTACCGAAATAAATTGATAAAGCGAGACAAGCTGATCTCTTGCTTCTGGCGTAAAAATAACTGAATATTGCTTCACGCTTATGAGGTTGCTTTCTTGTGTTCTGCCGCAAGCGTTGCTCTAATATTTGAAACGGAAACACCCCGTGATGGATCAGCTTTGAGTAAGTCAAAAGCCGTTCCCACTTCTTGCCGCAGCCAATTTTCCGTGGCGCGGTCGCGAGCCATTAACACGCGTAGCCCGTCTCGGATGACTTCACTTTCTGTGGCATACTCGCCAGCCGCGACTTTGGTTTTCACAATGTCTGCCATCTCGTTTGGTAGGGTGATGCTAAATTGTTGTGTAGTTCGCATGATGAACCTCCGTCAGTGCAATAGGATTAAATCCTATTCCATTAGACTCGCCGCGTCAAGAAACTACTAAGTGTTGAATTGCGTGTAAATCTGACCCACCAATTGCATTGAATTTTGACCCACACTTAAGTTTATATCTGAACGGTTTATGTTGTGGATAGTTTTTTAGTTTTGCCTCCCTTTCCGGTTTGAGTTGAACTGTTTCTGAAGCGGAAACTATCGTTGCCAGTTTCCACGATGTGACAGTGATGAAATAGCATTTCGTGCGTCTGGAGCAGATAGGCACGCAAGAAGAACGCTCGGCTGTGGCTGAGTTTGAAGTGCGCAACCTGCAACTTGGTACGCACACCGGCGATGACGGCCCAGTCTTCACTCCAATCGAACTGGAATGCCTCTCCGGGTGCAAAGGTGAGCGGGATGAATGTGCCGCGTCCGGCCGTCTTGGCTAGCTCTTGCTGTTCTTGTCGCCATCGCTTGGCAAAGGCAGCAACCCGGTCGTAGGAGCCGGTGTAGCCAAGCTGAACCAAATCACTGTGAAGTTGCTTGAGACTTCGTTTCTGTTTGCGCCCCTTGCCTGCTTCCGTCTTCAGCCATAACGTCAGCTTGGCGGCGTAGTCGTCGAGCTTGCTGGGCGTCTTGCGGCTCGGGTACTTGGGTTCAACAACCTTGTTGGCCAAGTACTTCCTGATCGTGTTCCGAGCGATTCCTGTCTTGCGGACTATCTCTCGGATCGGCATGTTATCGCGCACATGCCAGCGCCTGATGCTGCTCAATATCGCCACGTTGATCACTCCTGTTTACTCCCGCTCAAGTTATGAGAGGGACAGTATCTATACGTGGGTCAAATTTGAATGCAATTTACTGCGGTAGGTGGGTCAGTTTTAGGTGCAATTCAACAAATTGCCGTTCTTCTTTTAATCCGTTGGTCGCCAGTTCGAATCTGGCACGTCCTACCAAGTATATTCAACTACTTAGTACACTTCACCTAAAAGACAAGTTGTAGTCAGCCAAACAAATGTAACCAGTTTACAACCACTCCATCTAAATACAAGTGTGGGTTATTTGGCTATTTAAATCAGAAAACCATCTACTAAGTACTCAATCCAACAAAATATTGAGTAGTCCAGATCTGACTTCCTCAATTCAAAATTTTGTCAAAGTCCATTTAAATATTCAGCTTCATGTACAGCAAAAACATAACGCACTTGCTGGTTTGACCCTGGCTTTTACAGACAATCCAGCTTCGTGCAGTTTATGCAGTACTTCTTTCACTTTATTTCAAACGAACCTTTCTATGCAGTAACGACTCGGATCAAAACGATCCCAATACCGACTTCGCGTTCTTCCCGTAGGAGTCAAGTTCCATTTCCAATGCAGGGACGCCTTCTTTCTTTGCCTTGTAAAGGTATTTGACAACCCCTCCTGGAACCTTGTCGCTCAGCCACCATTCTGAGATACCGGCACCCATCACGCTATACACGGCCTTGTTGGCGTTGAATTTTCCTGCACCGACCTGAACGCTCTCTTTGCCGACGATAGCTCCCTCAATGCTTTCTCTGGTTAGTTTTGCCGGGGGAAAGTAGTACTGCTGTTCCGTCACCGGGATCTCACCCGCATCCTGTCCGGAAAATTGTGCGCGGAGCCGCAAAAGGTGAGCGCGCTGCGGCGCAAACAAAGCCTCAAATATAAGTTGTTTGGGCGTGTCCTTTTCTCGACTGATGTTATAAGTGATTCGCCACCACTCGTTTCCTTTTTCGTCTTTTTTCAAGAACGCCTTTTCGGCTACAAAAGCCTGTCCTGTTGAGGATGTCCATTTGGTCCATTCTCCGGGCTCTAAATCCTTCGAGCCGAGCCAGTATCCGCCAGCGCTAAACGCATAGGCAAAGGCTACGCCCGCATATTGCCCCATGGCCGCTACCGGCATGCCCTCCCCTCCACCGCCTGTAGATGCAACGTAGGCCTGTGCTGCAGAAGTGTCAGGCCCCTCTACCACGCGTATATTGTCCGGATTATCTTGTCTGGTCCAGCCCAGTATGATGCCGTCCTTATCAACGGTGAATCCGTAGTACAAAAAGTGTTTCATCGCCTGAGAGACCACCATGTTGACTATGGAACTCCCCGTAGAATTGTTATTATTTGTATCGACGTAACGATAAATCAGAATGCGTGCCGCTCTGGATTTGTAGCGCTCCCCATTAGCTTCACGAGGCTCCAACACGCGGATATTCCAAGGATCTCCGTATAGACTCGTCAAATCGGTCTCAGTGCTTTTCCCCCTCTTCAGGACATGTTCAGGCGGGTTATTGGAGAACCTGTCGTCGTCGCCTCCAATGCTGGCACAACCTGCGAAAAATAGACTAAGAAATACGACAACCCCAAACCTAAAATAGTTACCCATGTTACCTGCCCTCCAATCTCGATGAGGTCAATTGAACCGATAGACCTAATTTTCCCATGCGCCCATTAGGGGCTAAACTCATTTTGGGGGGCACTCAAATAAAAGTCAAATCTCATAAGGACGAAAATGTCAAACGTTCCAGACATTCGTGATTGGCAGGTGAAACCATGGGGGATTGCAAGTTAGGAAGCTTGATGAAATGGCAACTTGCTGACACTACATGCACGCTTTCATTTTCTACTAGGCATTTTTCGCGCCTAAAGCACCCCTTGCAATACGTTGATTTACTAGTGTTTTGCACATTTATTTCTCAAATTACAAAATGAATTCTGTAATACAGTACCTACGTCGCCACTGACTTGAGTCAAACAGTTGTGACAGTGTCTTAACCCTTTGCGCACATCCTTTAACAAGATGTGCGCTTTCTTTTTTAGCATGCCATATTGGTTTTCTAAAAAAAGCTTGTGGGTGTTCGTTACGAAAGCGTTAGAAAAGTTAAATTATTGTAAAAGTGATAGCCACTTGGAAAAGAGAAGAATATTGTAGTTACGTGCAACTGTTACAGGACAGTCGCATGTAAGACCTCCCTTAGTATGTATTTGCGCACACCCCTTAAAAGGTGTGCGTTGTTTTTCCTGCCAACGTATTAACCGACTTCACAAACAACTTCATTATCGCAATTCATATTAAAAGTATCGGCGCTTAAAAATTGCGAGTAGCGAACTAGCCAATGGATTTATTAACATTTTCGTTTAAAGCTACGGATTCTTTAGTTGTACTTAATTTTATTAAGCTTATCTATACAGACTGGAACTTTGGCTGTTGCGGAATGTGCTGTTGGTAAAATACCAGCAGGAATCAAAAAGAAGGCAACTAATGCTTGAATTTTTTGTGCGGCAAAAGTAGAAGTAATAACTAAAAAAGCGGGGAACTCCCCGCTTTTTTAGTTACAGCACTTAAATTACTTAGCTGCTGGGGTTGCGTCAGCCTTAGCTGCTTCTTTCTTAGCCTTCTTTGCTTTCTTGTGTTTCTTAGCTGGCTTTGCTTCATCTTTCTTCATTGCATCACCCTTTGCAGCTGGGGCTGCAGCGGCAGTTGGAGCAGCAGCCGGAGCCATTGGAGCATCAGCAGCAACGGCAACAGCAGAGAAAGAAGCAGCAGCGAAAACGGCAGCGATAAGTGTAGACAATAGTTTCATGTTAAGCCTCCAATTTTAAAGTTATAAACGTTAATGACCTAGAAGGTCTGATGGCTATAACGGCTTTGCTGTTGAAGCGTTGACAATCAAATGTTAAGAGTTTGTTACTGTTGATATTACTTTTTGTTAATACTCTCTATTAATTTTTTTAACATCCTTCAGCTGTTCAAACATGCACACTTCGCTAATTTTTCCCTAGAAACAACAGAACGTGAGTTAGCGAACGCTAGTTTTCGTCTCTCAGAAATACAATGAACGGGAGAAGATAACAACCTTTATTTCCATGACAAAAATTACATCGGCTTTAATATTGGTTGGCATACTAGCCGGCTGTGCTTCACAGATGGAAATGAATATGGAAAGTTCAGCACAAGAAAAATACAATAAGGATTCTTTCGAATGTGAAAAGAATACTCAAGAAAGTGGCTTTTATGGTGGGCTCATAGACGTGCAAGATATGAAAATTAATTTCAAAAAATGCATGATTTCAAAAGGGTGGACGCTTCAGAATAATCAATAGGTCATGCTTTGAGCACGCGAAAAAACGTTGGCCCTACATTCATCCAGAGCAAGGATGAATGCAGGGCCTCTAATACAAGCTTTGTAAGTTAGTATTGCTATTGATTCTGCTGGTTTTGCTGTGCAGCGGCTTCGCGTGCAGCATTTCTTTGTGCTGCGCGTTCCGCACGCATACGCTGAAGTTCAACTTCTTCTAACCTTGTTTGTTCTTGAATTTGGGCATTTCTATCGCGAGCATCCTCTGCAGCTTGCTCTTGTAAAAGCCTTCTTTGAAACTCAGCGCTTCTATTTTGTTGACTAGATGGGCCGCTTGAAGAGCTCTTAGAACCCGAGCCTCCTGTTGAGCCGCACGCAGAAAGCGTTAATCCTACGACGAGTCCTGCGATCAACAATAGATGACTCTTGGCAATGAGTTTGCCTATTCCTAAAATAGTTTGTTGAGAATTTTTGCTCATGCTATCTCTCCTAGTCAAAATGATAAAAACTTAAAGTTTCGAGAATAAAATTCTGTTTCTAGCCACCCTGTTAATGACATAAGCATTAAACAAAAGCATTAGCATGCGAAGAAACAGACTGTTTTATGATCCGATAATTGCTTATCGGCAGAATAGATCAATTCTTTAATGCAAATTCGAAAAAATCTTGCGGAAGAGGTTTGTGCTTGAAATACTACAATTAGATTTCACTGGGAAATGTTAAAACAATTATTTCAACGACATTTTCGTTGATCTTAGATTTCCACTTTTATGTGACAGGATCAGCAATAAACAGCTTTAAACCTTAGTGACAAGAAATCCTGGGCCATTTAGGGCTAGACGGTCAAAGTCACTTGCCGGGACCGGCTTGGAAAAGTAATAGCCTTGCCCGTAATCACAACCGATTTCTTTTAGAAATATCATTTGGCCTTCATTTTCGATCCCTTCAGCGACGACCTGTAAACCAAGTGCTTTTGACATTGCGCAAATTGCCTGCACCAGCACCCTATCATTGGTTTCTTCATTCATATCTCGGATAAATGATTTATCAATTTTCACCACATTAATCGGGAAGCGTTTCAAGTACGACAGTGAGGAATACCCCGTACCAAAATCATCCATATAAAGCCGAAAACCTTCATTACGAAGATCTTGAATCCAACTTATCCCTTTATTGATATCTGACAACATTACTCCCTCAGTAATCTCCAACACAAGAGAACTAGCGGGAATGCCGTGGCGAACTATTGTTTCCTTTAATAGTGAAGCTGGCAGCGCATCTGGAATTTGGCGAACAGAAACATTGACTGACAGATACAAATTTTTTCCCTGCGCCTGCCAAGTCGCAAGTTGTTGACATGCGGTCTCTAATACCCAAAGGCCAATGTCGCAAATCAGGTCCGACTCTTCTGCGATGGGAATAAAATCATCCGGTGGCACCAGTCCTCGAACTGGGTGCTGCCAGCGAACCAGTGCTTCCGCGCCCACTAGGCGGTCTTCTTTCAAATCGATGATCGGTTGATAAAAAAGTCTAAGTTCGCCACGCTGAATCGCCAACCCTAACTCTGCTTCAAGTTTATGCCGCTGCTCGGCATCTGCGACCATCTCAGGAACAAAAAATTGAACGTCACCTTTCCCGGCTGACTTTGCATATTTAAGCGCGAACTCTGTGCTACGCAATAATCCATGCAGATCGATACCATCCGTGGGGTAACAGGCAATGCCAATGGCACTCCCTGAATTGATCGTCGTATCGTTAATCTCAACAGGTTTTCGAAGAATTTCCGCGATGCGGGTGGCCACACTTTCCGCAGTAGCGCGTCCTGCTCCACCTTGCAGCACAACGACAAAGTCATCGCCCCCCAACCGCCCCAACCAGTCAGTCTTTTTTAGACAACTCAACATTCTTGACGAAGCGATCTTTAATAACTGGTCTCCTGCGGGCAGCCCCAAGTATTCATTAACATGCCTGAACCCCTTGATATCAACCATCATCATGACCAAAGGCACGCCCATATTTTGCCGGATAGCTTCCGGAAAGAAGCGCTCCAAACCTACGCGATTGGACAGGCCTGTCAACTCGTCTGTCACCGCCAAATGCAGAGCCGTTGCTTCAGATAACTTGCTTTGAGTTACATCGGATATAACCCCTTGCACCTGCCCCTCTCCAATTGAAGCCAGAGCCACATTTAGCCAAATTGGAGGGTCTTCATTCAGTGCGAGGTCAACCGACTGATCTATTGTTTTCTCGATGCAAGAAATGATCAGTTCATCTAATCGATCACGATTACGCCACGGAACATGTGAAATTTTGGGTGAATGTCCATGTTCGTATATTGGGAAATGTGTCAGTTTAATAAATGAACGGTTGTAAGAATGAATGTGGCCGTCTTCATCTGCAATAAATATTCCCGAAGTAGCATTATCAAAAATGCTACGGAATTTTTTTTCATCAATCTCTCGCTGCTGGCGAAGGAGTTTTTCATTACCCAAAGCAATGACCAGAGTTTCGGTCAACTTGTTAATATCATCCGCCAAGCCGGAAATTTCATTACCTTCGTGTCCCGCAGGGAGAAGCAATTTTTCTCCGGCTGTCGGATCGATTCTACGGAGATTAGTCGATAAATTTCTGATTGGGCGCACAACAATATAATAGAGGATGAGCACTACAGCAGCCGCAACTAAAATCAGTTGTATCGCCAGCATAGAAACTGTGAAATAAACTTTTCTCGATACTTGCCGATTAATCGCGTTTACATCTTGCTGGATCGTAATCTCGCCAATGACCTGATCTTTGCTGAATGGAGATATTATTTTTCTGGTTATCGGTTGTGATGCAGATTCGAATGATGCATCATTTTCCGAAAGACCTGCACGAATTCCATGCGCCAACTCTTTGTTGGATGCTTTCACTACTACACTTGCTATACCTTCATTCTTAAGTAGCCCTGCTACAAGCTCTGCGGCCAATTGTTTATCTTCTACAAAACAAGCGACACCCGCTGTGCTCTCAACAGTGTCCAGCAATTCTTCAAGATGCTTTGCAATGTATTTCTGCGTTTCAGCAGCAGTGGTGAAGGCGGTTATAACAACAAAGATTGATACGATAAAAAAAACGGTAGCGACGGCACTCACTATCGTGCCGAACAAAATACCTCTGTGAAAAGGATTGATCATTTTGCGCCAAGTTCGTATACAACTTTTACCTGCGAACTAACCTTGCTTCGTTCCAAATAACCAATAGCACTTCGGTTATCCATGACCATCTGCATCGTTTCCTCTTGGCTGCGAACCTGAGTGGGAGGTGACGCCCGACCTGAAAAAATGAGGCGTGCCCAATACGCATTAATCTCACTCATACTTTTTCCAGTCAGGCGGGAATAGAATGTTTCTCTCTCAGGCGAAACTCCGGGCAAATCCAAAGGCAAAGCCGTTACCCCCGAAGATAACTGTCGATTACGTCCCAGAAAAATATCGATGACCTCATCCTTACTTAATTTATTCACTCCATTTTTTTGATTGACGACGACAACGATATCATCAGCCAACGCACCCGTAGCTGAAATGACTGCAATGCAAAAAATTAGAAAAAATGAGATTCGCGCCATGATCAGAACACCCTGTCATACGCCAGAGTAACAAGCTGGGAGTTACCGTATTCAGGAGTCCAATTAATCCCCCCCTGATCTATCTGGTTATCGTATTGCACCTTGATATCACTTGCTTCATTCAAGTCATAACGCAACGTGAGAGAACGGTCAGTATGTGCTTCTTGTCCTAGAGGATCAGCGCCCATCGATTCGATGGCTTCGCTGCGATATTCCGAGATGGTCGCCAGCAACAACCAATTACCGAAATGCCGCCCGATTGCCGCAAGCTGCGCATGATCCCTGTAGTTGGCGCCGGGTCGATCGATAACTAACAACTCGGTACGCACCATCCAATCATTCGTATCGATATTGCAAGAGACGCTATAAATTTTCTGTTGCGTCACCGCGCCAAGCATGGTCGGGTCAGTGACAGGCGTATAACTTTGTGTGGTTATGCGGCTTGTATCTGATTGTATATAGACAAAGCGGACCTCAAACCAATCTCTGACCAGAGACAAATCACCACCGAATATATGATCCCAAGTGACATTAGTGTGACTTTGTACACCGTTATATATTTGCCAGTAACCGCTGTCATCAACATGTTCTCTTCCTGCGAGCAGATTCATCGTCGCCGCCCAATTACCAAACCGAGTTCGATGCGTTATGTTGCCGCCATTGTAGTTGACAGCTTCCCATCCATACATCTGGGGAGGCAAATGAATCCAGGGCAATGCGAAACCGACGTCTTGTATGTCCGAGTAATAGAACATCGGGAGTCGTTTACGGCCAAGTTGAATGTCGGTATCTTGGTTCAGCTGATAATTGGCATAAAGCCATTCAATATCGCCCTGACCATTTTGTGAGCCGCGCGATACTGCTTGCGCAGTCATTGAATAAGGGGTGTCAGCAACTTTAGCCGTTCCCTGAAGTCCTAGCTTTGAGTCCGGCCCGAATTGAGGCCCGCTGCGCCCATCGTAAACTGCACCTTGCGCATAATCTGCGACAAAGCAGGGGCAATTTCGATCAAGCACCGGCGCCCTGGTTCCTCCCACCATTTCGCCAGCCGCCAAGGTTAAAAAACCTGAACCCGAAAATTCTATTCCACCGAGTTCTGAACCATGAGCAAAGTTGACGAGAAGCGCCAAGCAAAGAAAAACAAATATCCGGCCTGCTTTAATGAAAAACATGAATACGCTCCACAGCAACAAGCTCTCAACCCACCTCTGAACAGAAGCGAATAACTATCTCAAGGCGGGGGCTAGGCCTGTTTTGGATGTTTGCATTGTAACCACATGATAGTCATGGATACAATGAGGAAAAGTATCTAGGCAGGTCTAGATAGTTACCTTATTCAACGTTCATAATTTCTTTTAGCAAGGGAACCGTTGCAGCCCGTTTTTTCAGTCGCAGGCAGTGTGCGTCCAACTCGTCCAATATACCCAATAAATAGGGCAAATCGCGTCGACCATGGCGCAACAGGTACTGAGTCACTTCAATGGGTAACTCAAATCCACGTGCTTGTGCATGTCGTTGCAGAGCTTGAGACTTTTCTTCGTCATTCAACCCATGAACTTGGTACACCAACCCCCAGCCAAGCCGAGTGCGCAGGTCATCACGTAGATTCAAGTGTGCCGGTGCTAAATTGCCGCTCACCAGCAACATGCCGCCGCTCTCGCGCAAGCGGTTATACAAGGCAAATAATTCAATCTGCGCTGAAGCATCCAGAGTCTCGACATCGTCCACCGCAACCACCTGTGCAGCCTCTGGAACGGCACCGCCGCAATAGATTGCCGATTGACCATTCGCCTTTGCACGCTCCACCACTGCTTGTAGCATGTGGCTTTTACCGCTGTCCGCTTCACCCCAGAGATAAATTCCCCTTTCACCTCCCGAACTGGAAAGCGCATGGCGCAAAGCTGCGTGTAACTCCAGGTTGCGACCTATCACAAAATTATCCAAGGTCGGCACCCATTGCGGTGCAATACCCAAAAGCAGTTGAGTCATATCAATTCCGGTAATTAAAACAAATTCACAATATGCGCGGTAAAGCCAGTTTGGGTCATTTCAGGTAGAATTCGCCCTTCAAAATTCGCCGCCCCAGTGCGGACGGCACTTTATCCCGAAGAAAGCGAGAACTCAACTTGAGCACCCCTTCCAACAGCCTTTCCTACCGCGATGCCGGTGTTGATATCGACGCAGGCGACCAATTAGTCGAAAATATCAAGCCGTTTGCCAAGCGTACCATGCGCCCCGAAGTTCTAAGCGGTATTGGCGGATTCGGTGGATTAGTCGAAATCTCCAGGAAGTTTAAAGAACCCGTGCTAGTGTCAGGCACAGATGGCGTAGGCACTAAGCTCAAGCTGGCATTCGAACTAAATCGCCATGACACCGTCGGCATTGATCTAGTCGCGATGAGTGTAAATGATATTCTGGTTCAAGGCGCGGAACCGTTATTTTTCCTCGACTATTTTGCCTGCGGCAAGTTGGACGTGCCCGCAGCCACTGAAGTCATCAAAGGCATTGCTTTAGGCTGTGAACAATCCGGTTGCGCGCTGATCGGCGGTGAGACAGCTGAAATGCCAGGTATGTATCCAGTAGGAGAATATGATCTTGCCGGTTTCGCCGTCGGTGTGGTGGAAAAATCCAAAATCATTACCGGTGAACACATCAAAACCGGCGATGTGGTGTTAGGACTCGCTTCCAATGGCGCCCATTCCAACGGCTATTCGCTGGTACGCAAAATTATCGAGCGTTCGCATCCCGACCTCAATGCCAAATTCGACGGTGAGCGCACGCTAGCCGATTGCATCATGGCGCCAACCCGCCTGTATGTGAAACCATTGCTCTCTTTGATGCAGCAAATGACAGTCAAAGGCATGGCGCACATTACTGGTGGCGGCATTACCGAAAACGTACCGCGCGTGTTGCCCGCCGATGTCGTCGCCGACATCGATAGCAAAACATGGCAAATGCCCAAGCTGTTTCACTGGTTGCGCGAAGGCGGTAACGTTGAAGCGCAAGAGATGTTCCGCACCTTCAACTGTGGCATAGGCATGGTAGTTGTTGTTGCCTCACAAGATGCGGACGCAGCGATTAAACATTTGCAAAATGCTGGTGAAACTGTGTCGCGTATCGGCGTGATTCGCGCTCGTAACGGCGACGAGCATCAAACTCAAGTTCGTTGACCACCACTGCGTTCATCGAATGAAAAAAGTCGTTATTCTTCTCTCCGGTCGTGGCAGCAACATGCAAGCTCTGTTGGATGCGAAGCTGCCATGCCAATTTGCGGCTGTCATCAGTAATCGCGCTGATGCTCAAGGCTTGGTGATTGCCAAGACTTATGGTATTCCCACCTCAGTGGTATCGCATAACGATTATGCTGACCGTGAATCGTTCGATAAAGCACTGGCAAATATAATTGACCTCTATACACCTGACGTGATCGCGCTGACTGGTTTCATGCGTATTCTGACGGCCGGTTTTGTTGATCGCTACCGCGGAAAACTCATCAATATCCACCCTGCTCTGCTTCCTGCTTACACTGGAATCCACACACACGAACGCGCACTTCAAGATGGCGTAAAGATTCACGGCTGTACGGTGCATTTCGTTACCCCCACGCTCGACGTTGGCCCCATCATCATTCAAGCTGCTGTGCCGGTAATGCATGACGACACCCCAACTACGCTGGCAGCGCGCGTATTGCATGAAGAGCATCGCATTTATTCTCAGGCGCTTCGCTGGATATGCCGAGAACAAGTCTGGTTAAGTACGGATGGACGTGTCGCCATGAACCGTCTTGAGCAACCTGGCGCACCGTTGATCTCCCCCGGACTGGGTTAAACTAAGTGCAATCACTGTGGATTTCCACTTTGTGAACCGTCCACCCAGTTGCATCAAAACATGACACGATTTTTTGCCACTCCACATCGACGTATCACCTTGGCCATTGTCCTGTCGGTGCTGTTGCATGGATTGATATTGTGGCTGCCCGGTTTTCAACTACCCGAGCATGAACCTCAGTTACACACGTTAGAAGCTAAACTGGTTCCACTGCCAAAACTCACCGGTAAAATTGGCACCCACAAACATAAGCCAAAACCTAAAGCGCTTCCGCCCGCCCAACCTGAACCAGTCGCACAATCCTTACCCGATCTTCCCGCTGCAGCGAGCGCTCCCCTCGCCGCCAGTGAACCTGTCGCGGCCAGTTCACCTGTCGCTGCAAGCGAACCTGTTGTGGCTAGCGCACCCGTTGCAGCAAGTGCACCTCTTGCGGCAAGTGAGCCCGTAGCCACAGAGTTGCCAGCCTCCGCACCTGTTGCCACAGATACTGAGCCGCAGCGACCACCTTTGCCTAAACACGCAAAACTTCGCTTCTCGGTCTACATCGGTCAAAGTGGCATTAAGGCTGGAGAGTCAGTACACACGCTGGACATTATTGATGGGCACTACACACTTAATGCCGATGCACACACAACCGGACTGGTGCAAGTATTTAAAACTTACCACATAGAACAAACTAGCTCAGGCACCGCAACAACACAAACACTGAAACCGGAGTCCTTTACCGAAGTCATCACTCAAAGTAGCGGGAAAAAAACCAATCGTGCAGACTTTGACTGGACTAATCAGAAGATCCATTTCACCAACGGAACCGAAGCTGCTTTACCGCTCCATGCACTGGACATCTTGAGCACACTTTATCAATTTCCGCCCATGCGCGAACAAAATGAAATTGTTTCAATCAACATCGCTACAGGTGAAAAATTCGAAACCTTTCGCTTTCAAGTCGATCTCGAAGAAAAGCTTAAAACTGCAATGGGCGACTTGCAAACCGTACACTTTCGAAGAATTCATAAAGAGCACGAAGAGGGTCTGGAAATCTGGTTTGCCCAAGAGTACCGACTACTACCTGTCAAAGTGCGCCACCTTGATCGCGATGGAAAGATTGACGGAGAAGCAATCATTACCGAAATTCGTGTTTCAGATGAGTAATTACTAACTGTCATTACGACGCAAATTTAACCGTGAATATTGATGATTCGGAATGAATCTCATGATTTGCCATCCCTTCGAATTACATTTCTTTGGATTGGTTTTTTTGCTGTTTTTCTGGGGGGATGCAGCAACATGCGCCAAAGTCCTGAAATCGTAAAAGTCCGTGATCCGGGTAATAGAACTTATCGTGACGAACCTGCATCAGAACGTGCCAAGTTAGAGTGGGAGTATGCGATCATGGGCGAGAATGCCTACCGCGACCACTGGACTAAAGAAAAGCCTGTTGCCAGTCCGCAACTTTCACTAGTGGCAGTTCCAATCGAACAAGTTGCTACCGAATGTGTTGCTAACTCAGACGAACCTTTACCCCTTCCGGGATGGTTCCGTTGGGCTGATTTCCCGGAAGAGGATCCCGCATTAGAAAGTGACTCAAACAAACAACAACTGTTTTTTGTAGTGTGGCAAAAAGGTATTCCCGGAGAAATCGTCGCCATTGTTTTCCGCGGAACGGTACCCAGCAAATGGCAAACCTGGGTAGCTGATTTTCGCTGGTTAATTCCGCTTCACGAAGATCAATACACCGTTGCGGCAGAGAATCTGGCAAAAGATTTTGCCATAGAAGTCGGCAAGCGCATAGCAAATGGTTCGTTGCTAAAAGAGGTGCAACTCGCTGCAGTCGGGCATTCATTGGGTGGGGGATTGGCACAAGAATTTGCATATGCGTTACCGGATAAACCAAACATTCCTCGAATAACCAAGGTCTATGCTTTCGATCCTTCACCTATCACCGGTTTTCACTCTGTGCCTTCTGCACAACGTGATATCAATACAAGATCGCTGGAAATCTACCGGATATTTGAACATGGAGAAATTCTGGCCTATGTCAGATTGCTTGCCAGCTACCTTATTCCACCCTCAGCCACAGATCCCGCTATTTCAGAAATTCGGTACAACTTCGATTCATCCTTGGATGGTGTAGTTAATCATTCAATGGCCATATTAGCCTGTGGAATTGTCAAAGCGGCTGCGAGAAAATAAGCTTTGCGATGTAATTTGATGCTTTCGGAGCAATAAGCGATTGAGCATCTGTTAAAATGCATTGATTGAAATCAGTCGTTAAACTTTAGTCGCTAGACGTTAGTTAACTCAAATTCAACTAACGTCTAGCGACTCCAAACTGCACTCCACCTAAGGCTCACTCATGCTCATCACCGAATACCGTCTCGACCTCGTCATGCAAGCACTGCGCACCATTTTGCCTTTGGTGCATCCTGCGGACACAACACTACGTTACTTTTTCCAGGCTGAACGAGTTGGCTCGAACGAACGCGCGCTGATCGCGGAAACGGTATTCGGCGTATTGCGTCATCGACTATTTTTAGAACACGCTTGTACGACACCTGCCAATGCTGCCAATAAAGCCACGCCGCGCCGTATGGCTCTGGCCTATTGGGTACGTTTCGATGGCTACAATGTGCGTGAACTTACACCTGTGCTTAAAGCAACCGAAGCGGAATGGCTGGGACAAGTTAAAGGCATCAAGCTCGACGATTTACCCTTGTCGGTACAGGCTGAATTGCCTGAGTGGATCATCGAAAAATTACGCGCGCAACGTGGCGATCATGAAATCCTCGCGCTTGGATTATCCATGCAAGCATCCGCCCCGCTTGATCTGCGCGTTAACAGCCTAAAGGCCAATCGCGACGAAATACTGCAAGGACTCCAAACCGAAGGGGTTACCGCCGTCGCCACGCCCTATTCACCCTTCGGCATCCGCGTTACCGGCAAGCCCGCATTAAACAAAAGCCCGCTTTTCCTCACGGGGCGCTTTGAGGTTCAGGATGAAGGTAGTCAATTGTTAAGCCTGCTACTCGCGCCAAAACGCAATGACATGGTGGTGGATTTTTGTGCGGGTGCGGGAGGCAAAACGCTCATGCTCGGCGCGATGATGAATTCACAAGGCCGCTTATATGCGTGGGATGTTTCCGAGAAACGGCTGGCTAATCTGAAACCGCGTTTGGCTCGCTCGGGCTTGAGCAATGTACAGCCTCAGCTCATCGCACATGAGAATGATAACAAGATCAAACGCCTCGCAGGCAAGATTGACCGGGTCCTAGTCGATGCGCCCTGTAGCGGACTTGGCACATTGCGCCGCAACCCCGACCTCAAGTTTCGCCAGTCTGAACAAAGTGTTTCTGAGCTCACTCAAAAACAAGCTTCTATACTCGCGGCCGCGAGCAAGTTGCTTAAAGTGGGCGGTCGCCTCGTGTATGCAACCTGCAGTTTGTTGCATGAAGAGAATCAAAGTATCGTTGAGGGATTCTTGGCTCAGCATGCTGGTTTCGCCCTGCTACCGGCGGGTGAAGCACTCGCGCAACAAAAAATCTCTTTGGAAATGGGCGACTATCTTCAACTGCTACCCCAACAACACGGTACGGATGGATTTTTTGCAGCGGTTATGGAGCGCAAGAGTTGAACGTAAAGTGATAAAAATCTCAAGTCCATAACCCGCTATAAAAAACGTTCGGCGTAATTCCCGCGATAGCACCCAGTCGACTAGAACCTTATTGTATTTACTTTGTAGTCCTGATGTTTGATTAGCAATTTTGAGAGCTGGCTTTGCGACAATTCATCAATCGCAAACAATGCATGGCCGAAACACGGTATCAAGCCAAGATATTTCCACCCAAATTCGATCTAACATATTCTTTTATATTTGTTTAATATATCACACTAAATTTCTATAGTATTATGCCGATATATACAGTTGTAGCCATGTCATTAACAAATAAGTTGCCTTGTTGTTTGAGGCAGTGTTCATTTTGTTTGTTCTACATTGATGAAAGACTTTTGAAATGCAAATGAAAATATCTACTCGCCTTATATTCGGTTTTGGCTCTCTCATTGCCATGCTTGTCGTGTTGGCCGTATTGGCAATGTCCAATATGGACAAACTAGCCACCATGACGGAGATGCTTTACAAGCACCCGATGACTGTCACGAATGCGATTCTCAGTGTCGATGGCAATATCGTACGGATGCACAGAAGCATGAAGGATGTTGCATTAGCCAAGTCATCTGAGGACATCGATAAAGCTGCAGAGGCAGTAAATGGTTATGAAAAGAAGGTCTTTGCAGATATGGAAATCGTCAAGGAAGGATTTCTGGGGCCTAAGAAAATGGTTGAGGACATCAACACTTCGATTAATGCTTGGAGGCCAATACGTGAGCAAGTAATTGCTTTGAAGCATCAGGGAAAAGATGAAGAAGCAGCTCAAATTACAAAAACAGAAGGCGCGAAGCAGGTTGCGGAAATTAATACCACAGTGACTGCACTAAAAGACTGGGCCCAAGCTAAAGGAAAAAGTTTCTACGAAAATGCCGAACAGGTCAGATCAAGCATGATTTGGCTATTTTTAAGCATAACTGTCGTTGTTACTTTGCTAGGTATCGGTATTGGTTATTGGATTTTTACCAGCATTACTCGACCACTTGAACTAGCAGTATCAGCAGCTAACGCTGTTGCACAAGGAGATTTAAAACAGACAATCGTTGTCACTGGAAAAGACGAAGTTTCACAGTTACTAATCTCACTCGTTTCAATGCAAACTAAATTGCGTGATGTCGCTGGTCGCATCAATTCCACAGCAGAGCATTTGGCGAGTGCAGCAGATCAAATGTCAGCTAATGCGCAACAAGTCGCTCGCAGTACCGACGAGCAAAGCACTGCGGCTTCATCAATGTCTGCTGCAGTTGAGGAAATGACCGTCAGCATAAGTCACGTAAGTGACAATGCTTCTGCTGCTGAAAAAGCGACCAACGAATCACATCAATATTCGAATCAGGGCACACAAATTATTAGTCAGGCTGTCACCGAGATAGGGAAAATTGCAAGCGCAGTAACAAGCTCATCGAACATGATTGGTGACTTGGAACGTCGATCAGTTGAGATTCAAGGAATCGCCAGTGTCATTAACGAAATTGCTGAGCAGACTAATCTGTTAGCCCTGAATGCAGCCATTGAAGCGGCAAGAGCTGGAGAACAAGGTCGCGGCTTCGCGGTGGTTGCGGATGAGGTGCGAAAACTGGCTGAACGGACTGCAAACTCCACTCGGGAGATATCCAAAATGTTGACGATCATTCAGGATTGCACCCGAGAGGCCGTAGCCAGTATGGATCAGGGCGTGTCATTGGTTGCCAGCGGCACAGATCTCGCAAATCAAGCGGGCAAGGCTATAGTTCAAATAAGCGAAAGCTCAATCCGTGTAGTCAATGAAGTGAATGACATCAGTGCCGCGTTACGCGAACAACGACTGGGTAGCGAGGATATCGCGAAAAGCGTTGAGCGAATCGCCCAGATGGCAGAAGAAAACAGTGCTGCCTCGCGCGAAACGGCTTCGGCCGCACACAAACTAAACGAACTAGCACTCGTTCTCAAGCAAGATGCAAGCTGGTTCCAATTTTAGGCACGCAAATAACTAATGTGCCGTATTCACAACGTGATCTGACAGTTACCTGAGATGAACGAAGTAACTGCCAGTTCATCTTTCAGCAAACGGATTTAGTTTCTTGAGAAGTTATTGCCTTATTTGATCTCGGTAACAAACTTTTCACGAGAACGACGAACTTTCTTAAGGTTGACCAGCCAGTCCTTGTCTGCATCACGGTAGCCCAAGGGCATAATTAATACACTACGCAAGCCACGCGAACGCAAGTTCAAAACTTTATCGAGGGCGTCTGGATCGAAGCCTTCAATTGGCGTACTGTCCACTTGCTCAATGGCAGCGGCAATCAGGGCAGCGCCAAGGCCGATATAAGCTTGCTTGGTAGCGTGCTGAAAATTAACCTCAGCACCGCGGCCAGGATAGCGGCTTAGCAGCATATTGCGATAGCTTTCCCCTGCCTCGCTGGTGAATCCTCGTTCTGCGTTGGTCAGGTCGAACATCATGTTAATACGTTCCGGCGTGTAGTCATCCCATGCAGCAAAAACCAACAGGTGCGAGCAATCTGTCACTTGCCCCTGGCCATGAGCAACAGCCTTGATTTTCTCGAGGATTTCTCGATTGGTAACAAGAATAACTTCATAAGGTTGAAGCCCGCTTGATGATGGGGCTAGTCGCACCGCTTCCAGAATGCGTTCGACCTTGTCTTGTGGAACAGCTTTCGCTGGGTTCATTTGCTTAGTTGCATAACGCCATTTGAGGCTCTGAATCAGTTCCATTAAACACATTCTCCAACAATTAAATTAGTTATTTCAATCAACCTCGACAATTGGTCGGGCTGAGAAAGTCAGCCATGGCAAAATCGAAAAGCGCAAGTACGATTATATGTAATCTTTCAATTTCTTGTTTATTGTTTGTGCGGTGCAGCCCGTTTACGTTATACAAATGTGGCGAAGCTGATCCCCGACGTTAGCCGATTAACTTAATAATGTAGCTCGCCGCATTGCCTCAACCAATTTTCCTGTTTTTCCTTTTTCAATATAGCAAGCGGCCCCTTTTGAGCGTGCGATCTCACCATATTCCTGTTCAGGATTACTACTCAGCATGATGACAGGCTGTTTGGGTTTCGCTGCCATAATGGCTTCCAGCACCTGTATCCCGTTCAATTTTGGCAGGGTAATATCCAGCAATATGATGTCCCACTCTTCTTCGATTGCCATCTGCAGGGCAACCATCCCATCTACCGCCTCTCCTTCTACGGAAAAGTCAGTTGCCTCTCTGGACAATAGTTGTCGGAGCGCATCGCGGATAATGGCATGATCGTCGACGATTAAAACGCGCTTTAAATTTTTGGGCTTTTCGGCTGCGAGGGGAAGACTAAGGTGCGCTGTTGTTCCCTTACTATTATTGGTGATCTCCATTGATCCGCCCAGAAAGCGTGCGCGTTCAATCATTCCAAAAATTCCATGACCGCCCGTCTTGATATCATCAGGCAATCCAACTCCATCGTCATGTATACGTAAATCCAGAAAATCGTTAACTGTTTTAACTTCAACCTTCACTTTGCTGGCATCAGCGTGCTTGGCTATATTAGTCAAACACTCCTGGGTGATACGATATGCTGCAAGCTCGACAGTTTGTTCCATTAAAATATTTTCTTTTGGCAACAACAATTCTATATCTAATCCAGCATGCTTTTCGTATGTTTGAACCAGCCATTTAATCGCTGGAATAATCCCCAATGAATCCAAACCGGTAGGATAAAGCTGACTAACAACTGATCGCATTGAATTCGTCGCGCTCTTAAGCAAGTCTTTGAGTGAAGTCAATTCATTCAAAAGGTTCGGGTCAGAAACAGTTTCTTTCAGGCGGTCAACATTCATAATCGCCACAGCCATGTTACTGCCTAATTCGTCGTGTAATTCTCGCGCCAAATTAACGCGTTCTTTTTCCGCCACCTCTTGGACATGTGCGGAAAGCTCAGCCAAGTCAGCAGTTCGTTTGTCGACTTCGTGCATCAGAAGATTATTTAAGACGATCATCTCTTGCTCAGTTCTCTTGCGCTCTGTGATATTTTGAAACACGACGACTATTTGCTCTTTTGCATTGGAATAGACGGCTAATGACAACCATATCGCCAAGGACTCCAAATGCGTCTCCAGTTTTTCCGTCTGACCACCCAAAGCAACACGGATACCGGCCTCAAATAATTCAGAATTGGACTCTCTGATACCCGGAATAACCTCACGAACTTTTTTTCCAACGATATTTTTTAGGCCGGTTAACTTCTCAACTTGGTCGTTGGCATTAATAATAAAGAAATCTTGTGGT
>Ga0364881_10381_pt1 | contig 22363 bp, 27 predicted proteins | sample ExccelJu500001D4_5_FD_206923 | JGI IMG/M metagenome (GOLD analysis project Ga0364881, IMG submission 206923) | Enriched cells from Trout Bog Lake Hypolimnion, Wisconsin, USA - BchlTB.July30.5000.01.D4 | ecosystem: Environmental > Aquatic > Freshwater > Lake > Hypolimnion/Profundal zone | place...
AGCTATGATGAAGTCATCTTCGATAATCATTAGCCATGCAAAGATGTAACTACCAAGTGGCCGCCGATTTTCTTGCTGGCTTAGGTGAGGATTGGGCGGAACTCATTGACAAGGTAGGTCCTTGTTCTTTAGAAGTCCACATGTCTCGTGAACCCTACGAATCTTTGATTAGAGCTGTGGCGTTCCAACAACTGCATGCAAAAGCTGGGGATGCCATTTTAGGAAGGCTGTTGAATCTTCAAGCCCAACAATTCCCATCTCCTCAGCAGTTATTGATTATCAAATATGACGCACTGCGGATTTGTGGATTTTCAGCTAGGAAAATTGAAACTCTGTATGCTATCGCTCATGCCAGCTTAAATGGTTTAGTTCCATCGCGTGTTGAGGCGGAGTCTATGTCTAATGAAGCGTTGATTACTCGTCTAGTGACTATCAAAGGTATCGGGCCATGGACAGTAGAAATGATGCTCATATTTTCTTTAGCACGAATGGATGTGTTACCTGCCGATGACTTTGGCATTGCAGAAGGCTATAAGCGCTTGAAAGGTTTGGCAGAAGCTCCCAAACCAAAACAACTCAGAGAAATTGGCAAGTTATGGAGTCCTTATAGAAGCATCGCTAGCTGGTATTTATGGCGTGTGCCAAAATAAATATTGTTGACATGCCTATGCAGTAGTTAAACGAAAGAAAACAAAGGTTCAATGATGCAAAAAAAATTACTAGCAGTATTTCTAAAAACAAGTCCTTGGCTACCCAGTTCAAATATATTGCGCGCAGTTATGCTTCTGTTATTTGTAATTGGGGTAAGAGCTTTTACCAATCATAACGGTGTCTATGTTATCCATTGGGGGCTAGTTGCACTGTTATCGCCACGCATTACGGGCGCTGTAAAGTATTTATTTGAAAAGTTGGCAGGCATCTTCAAAAAAAATAACCGCGATTAAACATTCTTCGAGGTCTTTAAAGGTTAGTGCGCCTAATCTATTTCAGCAGAACCACACTAGGTCAATGGTGACTCATCGGCACTCACCTAATAAAAGGTCAGGCTTACTGCTTTATTCTCTGCACTAACAAATTTATTCTACAGGAAATTTAATTTTCTTGAGTAGAATACATTTGTCGTATTAATCTCATCATATTTAAAACTGCCTAGAAACTCGCCTTATAATAGGGCATCATCGCCACAATAAAATCATGACTATCTTCAACCTGCATAATCACGCTTTTCTTAAGTTACTCGCATTTCGCATACTCATCGTACTCGCCTATCAAATTATGGCGGTCGCCGTGGGCTGGCATATATACGAAATTACGCATGACACGCTCGCACTGGGATTGGTTGGGTTGGCTGAGGTTTTGCCCTATTTCGCTTGTGCATTGTTCGCCGGTCACGCAGTGGATCACTACTATTCAAGACGGCTGTTCGGAATCTTAGCTGCCGTAATGCTGAGCATTAATGCGTTTATGTTAACTGCTGTTTCTACAGGCTGGCTTAATGGAGATGCGACTTTATGGATTTATGGTTCAATTGCATTCACTGGTATTGCGCGCGCCTTTATCGCACCTAGCTACAGCACTTTATTCTCCCTAATCTTGCCCCGCGAGGATTACGCTCGTGCGTCTGGTGTTGGTAGCGCGACGTTCCAAGCAGGACTAATTATTGGGCCGGCTTTAGGTGGGATATTGGTAGGTTTTTCCAGCAAGACGGTAGCTTACTCAATTGCCACGGCGCTCTGCTTAGGAGCCGCTATTGCAATGACTTCACTGCATGTAAAAGAACCACAAGCCTCTTTTGATAAACCACAAGTATTAACAAGTATTGCGCAAGGGTTACGTTTTGTGTTTAACAACCAAATCATACTTAGCGCATTGTCATTAGATATGTTTGCCGTTCTATTCGGCGGCACGGTTGCGATGTTGCCAGCATTCATTCATGACATCTATCATTACGGGCCAGAAGGACTTGGCATACTTCGCGCTGCGCCAGCGGCAGGGGCTATTATTACAGGTCTGTTGTTGACGCGCCGCCCAATTAACCTGCATGCAGGTCGCTGGTTGCTAGCTGCAGTTGCTAGTTTTGGCCTATGCATGATCGGTTTTGCGCTTAGCACTTACTTTTGGATAGCCGGTATTTTGCTATTACTCTCTGGAATCGTTGACGGGATCTCGGTAGTGACTCGCAGCACTATTTTACAACTGGCCACGCCTGATGCCATGCGCGGCAGGGTCTCTGCGATCAATGGTATTTTTATTGGCTCTTCAAATGAGTTAGGGGCATTTGAATCTGGGTTGGCGGCGCGATTACTGGGCTTGATTCCCTCAGTGATATTTGGCGGCATCATGACACTGACTATTGTCGGCATCACCGCTAAACTCGCGCCTAAGCTACGGAATTTGCAACTGCATGAATTGCATTAAATTTCCACCTACTGAAAAATGCTAAATTTATAACCCATTATTTTTTGGGCGGTATGGTAGCTTTAGTCGGAATAACGGAACTGGTTAACACCACTACTTTCTTATCTTTTTTCGGTTTTTTTATTTCTTTATTACCGCGCTCTTGACCTTTAGCCATGATACTTCTCCTTAGTGATTCAGTATTAAATTGGTTGAGCCCTTGAAGCACAACCATACTCAATGCATCATAGGCCGATGTAAGAATATAGGTAGATTATTTTTTAGCAATCACCAACAATCCAATCACAATCAACACACCACCTAACACCAAACGCAGTGTCATAGCTTCCTTTAATAATATCCAAGCCAATAATATGGCTATCACCACACTACCTTTATCAATCAGTGCAACTGTTGCTACATCACCCATTTTTAAAGCTTTGTAATAAAAAATCCAAGAAATAGTGGTGGTAATCGCTGATAAAGCCAACCAAACATAATTGATTTTTTGTAGCGATTTGACTTCACTCGGATTAACGGCCAACACGGCAAAAACCATGACAAACACACAAACAAATAGGGTGCGTAATGACAACCCGAGTTCTGCACTGATGCCCACCAAGCCTTGCTTGGCCACTACAGAGGTTAGCCCTGCAAACAACATAGAAATAAAAGCATATAACACCCAACGTTCCATATAAATTCACCTCTAGCTATCATTGAGATTCAGTCGAAAAGTCTAGCATTGCACGGCAACTAAAAATCGCGACTAATGCAATAAGCAGAACCCATCAGCGCATTAACCTACTACATTACCAGGCTTTAATGCTCTTATTTTATCGCTTAATGCACTATATCCGCTTGCTTTTATTGTTGTTTTAGCGTAATTTCTTGCATTGCTAGGGGTCTATATTTTTAGAAAAATCCTAAAAATTTATAGTGAGAATCACCCTTCGAACCTGATACGGATAATGCCGTCGTAGGAAAGCATCAAGATGCTACCTATTAAATAAACTAGTAGGAGCAGCGGTCAAATGCTTCTTACGCAATTGCTTTTAAGGAGCTCCATTGAACGCCACTGACAAAAATCTACAAAAAAATCTAGCCAAATTCGTTAACGAAACCGCTGAGATCGATCCTGCCACCAAGAAATCTTTCGCTAACTCACGTAAAGTCTATATTCAAGGCTCACGCCCTGACATTCAAGTTCCTTTCCGTGAAATTAGCCTAAGCGACACGCCTTCAATGTTTGGTGCGGAAAAAAATCCGCCAGTCATGGTCTATGATACTTCAGGCCCTTATACCGACCCAGATATCAATGTTGATATTCGTAATGGCTTGCCAGCCTTGCGAGCTACTTGGATTGAAGAGCGTAACGATACTGAACAATTGAATGGCCCAACTTCAGAGTTTGGCAACCAACGTAAATCCGACCCAGCACTAGCTGAAATGCGCTTTAACTTATTACGCAAACCCCGCCGTGCTAAAGCGGGTATGAACGTGAGCCAAATGCACTATGCACGACAAGGTATTATTACGCCAGAAATGGAATACATCTCCATTCGCGAAAATCAACGCCGCGATAATATGAGTGAGTTGCTTCAAACCCAGCATAAAGGGAAAGATTTTGGTGCCAGCATTCCACCCATCATTACTCCAGAATTCGTGCGTGATGAAGTAGCTCGTGGCCGCGCCATTATTCCAATGAACATTAATCACCCTGAAATTGAGCCTATGATTATCGGCCGTAATTTCTTGGTCAAGATCAATGCCAATATCGGTAACTCAGCACTCGGTTCAAGCATCAGTGAAGAAGTTGAGAAAATGGTATGGAGTACGCGTTGGGGTGGCGACACCGTGATGGATTTATCTACGGGTAAAAACATCCATGAAACACGAGAATGGATTATCCGTAACTCACCCGTGCCTATTGGAACTGTCCCTATCTACCAAGCCCTAGAAAAGGTAGACGGAAAAGCCGAAGATCTTACTTGGGAAATTTTCCGCGATACATTAATTGAACAAGCCGAACAAGGGGTAGATTACTTTACGATACATGCTGGCGTGCGTTTAGCTTATATTCCGATGACAGCAAAACGCATGACGGGTATTGTTTCACGAGGTGGTTCTATTATGGCGAAATGGTGCTTAGCGCATCATAAAGAGTCTTTTCTGTATGAGCATTTTGAAGACATCTGCGAAATCATGAAAGCCTATGATGTTTCCTTCAGCTTGGGTGACGGTTTACGTCCAGGTTCTATTTACGATGCGAATGATGAAGCCCAATTTGCTGAACTTATTACATTAGGTGAGTTGACACAAATTGCATGGAAACACGATGTACAGTGCATGATTGAAGGCCCAGGCCATGTGCCGATGCATTTAATTAAAGAAAACATGGAACTGCAACTTGAGCATTGCGGTGAAGCTCCATTCTATACATTGGGCCCACTAACCACTGATATCGCTCCAGGTTACGACCATATTACGTCTGGCATCGGCGCCGCAATGATTGGTTGGTACGGATGCGCAATGCTTTGTTATGTAACGCCAAAAGAGCATCTTGGTCTTCCTGATAAAGAAGATGTCCGAGTAGGCATCATTACTTACAAAATTGCTGCCCATGCGGCTGATCTAGCAAAAGGTCACCCTGGCGCACAAATTCGAGACAATGCCTTATCAAAAGCGCGCTTCGAATTCCGCTGGGATGACCAATTTAATCTTGGCCTTGATCCAGATAAAGCCAAGGAATTTCATGATGAAACTCTGCCGCAAGATGGTGCTAAACAAGCACACTTCTGCTCAATGTGTGGGCCACATTTCTGCTCAATGAAAATCACTCAGGATGTGCGTGACTACGCAGCTAATTTGAATATTTCCGAGCAAGAAGCTATAACCAAAGGCATGCAAGAGAAATCCATAGAGTTTGTAAAAAAAGGCAGTGAGGTGTATCAAAAAGTATAATTTCTATTGAGATGGGTTTCGCAACCTAAAATAGCAGGCTTAGTGCCTGCTATTTTCTTATGGCTAAAGCTCTCTATGACAGGCAAAAAATTTAAACTTCACTAAAATAGAAAAGACAGGTATAAACAAGTTTAACAATGTAAATTCTCAAATTAAGGAGCGCTAATGAGTTCGGATCCAAGAGTTTTTTTTGCAGCAGAACGCACATTGTTAGCTTGGGTGAGGTCCGGCATAACAGTAATTGCTCTTGGTTTTGTAGTCGCTAAGTTCGGTATGTTCTTAACTCTAGTTTCAGCAACTAGCCCAACATTAAATGAACTCCCTCCAAGCAATTTTCTTTCTAATGTCTTCGGCATTGTACTTGTAATCATTGGTGCCATAATCACGTTGGGCGCTCAATTAAACCACTATTACTATGTAAAGACACTGCCACCAAAAGATGTTCCAAAGCTAGCTATTTCATGGCTGTCTTCACTGTTAACTTTTTTAATTGCACTAATTGGTATTCTTCTGGGCTTTTACCTCGCCTTTGTGTAAGCGACAAATCTTAAATCTGCTTAGGTCCATAATCAATCTGCCCAATCAAGATCTTATTAATTAAAAGAATATGATTTTTTTTGTTAAAATGATTTTATAAATTAACTAAATGCAGATTACTTTGACCACTCTTAAACTCAGTAAAAAATCCGATAACGAGCTTGTTAAAGCAACCAAGTTGCCTGTTCGTCGCTCGGATACTACAAAACGTGACCGAAGCTCAGCGCCAGCAAAAAAAGACATGCCGTCAATTGATGAGGCACAACTCAATCAAACAAAAGCTGCACCAGCTGAGACGGTTCCAACACGACAACGCAACCATCGTTTCGATGGCAAACTTTATGGTGCTGAAGACTCAGAAACAACCATCACAAAAAATCCATCAGCTGATAGATCTCAAACTCGTACCAACGACTCAAGAAACAACGATTCTAAAAGCTCAGAAAGATCTCCGCAGCATAAACCGACTTTAACAACTAGGTCGAACACTAATGAACCACAATACAGACAGGCTCCACGCCGTGGTGGCAAAGTGCGGGATGGCTACGAGCCTAATGAATCAACACATGGCCGTGCCGCTTTCGCCGCCTCTAAGCCGGTAACAAGTGATCCTGAATTTCCGCGACTATCTAAACGCATGGCTGAATTAGGACTTTGTTCGCGACGCGAGGCCGATGAATGGATTGTGAACGGCTGGGTCAAGGTAGATGGTCAGATTATAGAAACATTGGGCACGCGCATTAAACCTGATGCTGAGATTATTATCAGTAGTTATGCGCAAGAACAACAGGCGGAAACTGTCACCATTATCTTACATAAGCCAGTGGGTTATGTTAGCGGCCAAGCTGAAGATGGTTATCAACCAGCGGTAGTATTAATCCACCCTGACAACCAATGGCCTGATGATCCTGAGTTGCATGGCTACCACCCTAAGCAATTTCAACGTGGTTTTTTGCATGGGTTAGCACCAGCAGGTCGCTTGGATATTGACTCTACAGGTATGTTAGTGTTCACTCAAGACGGCCGAGTTGCACGGCATTTAATTGGTGAAGACTCTAGCGTAGAAAAAGAATATCTTGTGCGAGTAGAAGGTAACTTAACTGATGCCAATATGAAGTTACTTAATTTTGGGCTAACTTTAGATGATGTAAAACTTAAGCCAGCAAAAGTAAGCTGGCAAAATGAAGACCAATTGCGCTTTGTATTGCGAGAAGGGAAAAAACGTCAAATTCGTCGGATGTGTGAAATGGTCGGCTTGCATGTAGTAGGTTTAAAACGTATCCGCATCGGTAGTGTCAACCTCGGGAAACTACCTGTAGGGCAATGGCGTTACCTACGTCATGAAGAGAAATTCTAAATGGGTTTGTTCGATAACTTAGCTAGTACAATGTTGGCTAAGATGGGTGGTGAGCAGGCAAACATAGCGAAGGTCGCATTGGATATGTTTAACCAGCTAGGCGGCTTAACAGGTGTTTTGGATAAACTTAAAGCACTGGGATTAAATGATCAAGTAGCCTCATGGGTAGGAAAGAACGATAACCTATCTATTTCAGCAGAGCAAATTACCCTCTTATTAGGCGAGGCAAAGATAGCGGTAATGGCAGAAAAGTTTTCTATCAGCGCCGAAGAATTAAGCAAAAAAGTTGCCGAAAACCTCCCTTATTTGGTAGATAAACTTACACCTGACGGCGTAGTACCCAAAGATGGTGGCAACATCATAGGCGCACTTCTAAGCATGTTGAAGTAATGCTGGTTATGATAATAGATTAGCAATTCAACCTTGATTGCGATGCAAACCCCAAAAATTTAAATGTTAGAACGGAAACCACCACCATGGATTTGATACTACTAGCTAAAGCCTTCATTCTCGGATTAGTTGAAGGCATTACAGAGTTCCTTCCGATCAGTAGCACTGGACATTTAATTATTGCAGGAGACATCCTTAATTTCAATGATGACAAAGGCAAGGTGTTTGAAATTGTGATTCAGTTGGGCTCAATTTTAGCGGTATGCTGGGAATATAGAGTCAAATTGCTTGAAACATTGCGAGATTTGGTAGGCAAGCAACCCGGGGTATCATCAGAAATAACAAGATCAACCTCAAGTTCAACAAAATTTGTCCTCAACCTGTTGCTAGGTTTCTTACCGGCTGCAGTGCTCGGCCTAGCTTTTCACAGTACCATTAAAACCTATTTATTCTCACCGCTGACTGTGGCTATTGCTCTTATTCTAGGTGGCTTTGCAATTCTACTGATTGAACATATAGATGCTAATAAGACATCTTGTAGCCTGAGTAGCCTCGATCAAATGACTCATACACAAGCAGTAAAAATAGGCTTTGCACAATCACTGGCGCTTATTCCAGGTGTATCTCGAGCTGGCGCAACCATCTTAGGTGGTATGATATTTGGCCTGAACCGTCAAATTGCAACTGAGTTTTCGTTTCTTCTGGCTATTCCTATTATGTTTGCAGCCACCGCCTACGATTTACTTAAAAACTGGAAACTATTAACAATGAGTGACACTTCTATGTTTATGGTGGGCTTTATTACCGCATTTGCATCCGCTTTATTGGTGATTAAAATGTTCTTGCGCTTTGTCGCTACCCATGATTTTAGGGCATTTGCATGGTATCGAATTGGGTTTGGCACTTTAGTCTTGGTCTATTTCTGGCATCTGACTTAAACCACCATGCGTCAAGAACATAATACTCAGCCTGTATGCTGAGTGGCTGAATTTGTTCTGATTTCTAATACCTAGATGATTTAATTTAAAGCTAAAATTTTCAAACAAAGTGTCTGAATTCTCAACCACCCTTATTGCATGGCAGAAGCTACACGGCCGACATGACCTTCCATGGCAAAATACTTCAGACCCTTATGCAATATGGGTGTCAGAAATAATGCTGCAGCAAACGCAAGTAGCTGCAGTAATCGGCTACTACAGCAAGTTTATGCAACGCTTTCCAAGCATCCGCAGTCTTGCAATGGCAACGCAAGAAGAGGTATTACAACACTGGAGCGGGCTTGGTTATTACTCACGTGCGCGTAATTTGCACAATGCTGCGGGCATCATCATGGATACCCATAAAGGTGTATTCCCAAGTAATTTATCCCTGATGCAATCTTTACCAGGAATAGGTCGTTCTACTGCTGCAGCGATTGCCTCATTCGCTTTCAATCAAATAGAAACTATATTAGATGGAAACGTAAAGCGTGTTCTGTCTAGATACTTTTTAGTTGAAGGTTGGACCAGTTCCCCAAAGGTAGAGAAAACTTTATGGTTAAAAGCCGAATCATTGCTACCTGAAAAGGATATGGTTGCTTACACACAAGGTTTAATGGACTTAGGGGCAACCTTATGTACCAGAAGTAAACCAAAATGCGAACAATGCCCACTTCAAGCAAGCTGTCAGGCATTTTCTGAACACAGAACCAAAGACCTACCTACTCCTAAACCGAAAAAAACTACTCTGCAGAAACAAACCACCATGTTATTAATATTAGATGGTAATGAAGTCCTGTTGGAAAAACGTCCCACAAGCGGAATCTGGGGTGGATTGTGGTCCTTGCCTGAAATGACCATGCAAGAAATTGCAAGCGAGGTGACTGCAAAACGATTTGGCTTAGAAGTAGAAGCAGAAGAGCCCTTGGCCTCTTTTCAGCATATTTTTACACACTTTAAGCTAGAGATTCTACCCCAACCATTACAAGTGACTCATAGCATAATTAGAGCCAATGCGCCCAATACGACTTGGTTACCAATTGATGATGCCATTTCTGCAGCTATTCCAGCACCCGTTCGCAAAATTCTCCTGTCACTACAAAATAGCCTAGTCGGGAAAGCTCGAGCTCTTCGCTTCGATCTCTGAGGTTTGTTGAGTCTGTTTGCTTTAAATCAAAATTTAAACTGCATTCCACGTTTAAAATAATAGTAGGAATTAGAAGACGGCATAAGCGTTCTGTCAATTTATTTCCGCGATGCAATACCTTAGATAATGAACTTGTCAAAATAGAGACTTACAATTCGCATGGGTTAGGAAACTGGATACAACGCCTTCTTAGCACTGCTGATTATAACTAGCATACCCCTTTAAAAAGTCAAAAAATTCAGGAGAAACTTTAATGATTACAACTAATTTACTAGGCCGATCTGCCGATACTGAAGTGAGCAAAGCACAATTGATTGCAGACTTCAAAATGGTAATAGCGGATGCCGAGGCATTAATTAAAGCAACCGCTAACCAAAATGGAGAAACTTTAGTGAACTTACGTAATAAAGCAGAGGCATCACTAGCGGTTGCAAAAGCCAAAATGGCAGAAGCACAAGAGACAATAGTTGAAAAGGGTAAAGCGGCTGCAAAGGTCACTGATGAATATGTACATGAAAATCCTTGGCATGCAATTGGGGTGGCGGCTGGTGTAGGGCTTGTGGTTGGCCTACTAGTTGGTCGTCGATAGTTTACATATGGATGCAGAATCAAAAAATACAGGTCTAGGTTTGATTGATTCATTAAAAAATCTAACCACGACCTTGGTATCGCTCCTATACAATCGACTTGATCTGCTTTCAACTGACTTAGAGGAGGCACGGCAACGACTACTTTCTCTTTTAGTACTCGCTTTCTTGTCACTGTTCTGCCTATGCCTTGGTATGGTATTACTGACGATGCTGGTCGTCGTTGCATTCTGGGATAGCCACCGCTTACTAACCTTATGTTCACTCACTGTCGCTTTTCTGCTATCCGGTAGCGTCTTGTGTGCGATAACGTTGCGTGCACTGCACATGATGCCTAGAATATTTGCTGCCAGCTTAACTGAATTAAGCAAAGATCAAGAAGCGCTGGAGGCATAATAGTCATGAATAAAAAGTTGATGCAGTTGGCGCAAAAGCGGCAAAAGCTAATTGAACAAGCTACCGAACAACGCTTAGCAATCAAGCAGAATCTTGCATCTTGGCAAACACCCTTAACATTAGCTAGTCGTGGTTTTAATGCCGTACGTTATATAAAAAACAATCCAGCCCTGATGATAGGTGTAATGTCACTATTTGGTATGCTACGTCCAACACGCATTGGAAAATGGGTGCATGGAGGATGGATGTTGATGCAAGTAGCACGCGGATGGCTAAACAAAGCTTAAACATGATCATGGTGAACTACCCTCAGCTAAAGCTGGGGGCTTCTAACTTCAACGGCACGAGCAAGGACAGAGGACTTGCGTCCCTTGGCTTGACTGACAGTGCCTCCATTAGCAGTAGCGACCGCACCGGCCGCTATCATACGTTGTGCTTCATCGCGAATGTTGATGGCGGCATTGATGTCTCTATCGTGCCGAGTGCCACATTGATCACAAATCCACATTCTTATTTCTAACGGCATTTTCGCTTGAGCATGCATACAACATGAGCAGGTTTTAGAACTAGCAAAGAATCGATTCACTTCAATGTAGCCTTTGCCTTGTCGCGCTGTTTTGTACTTAAGCATATGAGTGAAACTTCCCCAGCCAGCATCGCCGATGGCGCGTGCTAGTTGATGGTTTTTCATCATGCCTTTGACGTGCAAATCTTCCACAGCGATGACTTGGTTTTCGTTCACCAGCCGTGTAGAGAGTTTGTGTAAATAATCTTGACGTGCATTAGCTACGCGCTCATGCGCTTTAGCGACGAGCAGTCGCGCTTTATTTCTTGTATGGCTGCCTTTAGCCTTTCGACTAAGGTGCTGTTGCTTCTTGGCTAAATTCTTTTGCGCTTTCAATACGTGCTTTGGATTGGCAAACTTCGAGCCGTCACTAGTGACGGCCAAGTCTGTCAAGCCTACGTCTATGCCTAGTATCTTGCCGTTGAGCGAAATATCTGGCATCGCTACCAAATTTTCACAAAGGATAGATGCAAAGTATTTACCGCTAGGGTCTTTGCTGACGGTGACGGTTTTAATCGATCCAGCAAGCTCGCGATGCACGATCGCTTTAACGTGCCCGATTTTAGGTAAATAGACTTTGCAAGCATCTACTACCTTCACACCTTGTGGATATTGAATCGACTGTTTGCGGTGTTTGCTTTTGAACTGCGGATATTGCGCTCTACGCTCAAAAAAGTTTACGAATGCGCGGGAAAGATGCAGGCTCACAGACTGCAATACTTGACTGTGTGTTTCGCCTAGCCATTCAATTTCCGATTTGAGCTGCGGCAACCGTGCATTGAGTTGATATTGCCCTAAACCCTTACCAGTTTCCTGATAAACCTTTTGTGTCTCAGCTAGACTGTTGTTCCAGTACCAGCGTGCGCAGCCAAAGGCCTTGGCAAGCTTATCGGCTTGCACAGCATTGGGGTAGATACGAATTTTGGTTGCAGTTAGCACAACTTCTATTGTATATGTAATTTACAGTAAGTAAAGGATAACTTCGTTATCCGCGCTATCCATCTCCGCCGTGAACGGCAAAGATTTCCGCGCAAAAAGTGTTAAATGCACCTTAATCAGTTGGAGGTTGAGTCCAACTTTTGGGGTGCAGTTCATAAAGCCGCTTTTAAATATTCGTGCCCTTTAAATGCTAGTTAGCTCCAACTAACCTATTTCTGATCCCAAGATTCTTCCCACATACAATGCTTGATTTTATGGCGGTTAGCAATCAGCTCATCGATACTCGGCTCATCATTAAGGGCGCGCTTAATCGCCAACTTAGTTGCATCGTAGTTATTCTTATACATATCCGCTTTATCTAAGTTAGGATCTTTCGCCGCACCTGGATCGATCCAAACTAAACTAATAATACAAAGGTCATTGACCTGATCTTTAGGAATAATACCTTCAATAACACAGTCCAAAATAGCGTCAGCAGTTGCTGCTTGGACTAAACCACCAAATAAGGCAATATTGGCACTATCTTTTAAAGTTACTTTTGGTGCCATCATGCAAGCTGGACGCACTAATTGATTAATATCCCGCACAGCAAACATAGCGGTATGGCCTTTGCTTTGAGCCATCATATTAGCGAATGCTTGGCCTACTGGACCGTCCACGCTACCAATCAAAATCTCTGGCATTGCAGCAGAAACGTCTTTTCCTTCAGTGTAAACAGTAGCTTCGCCTGCTTTAAAAATTATTTTTGACATACCTTATCCTTGAATGATGAGTGAAAAAATTTTAAATCTTATTGCTAAAATTATAAGTTGGGCAATTTTATAGAATCGGCTAACTTTAAGCAATTGGCGCCACCAATTGCATGTCGATGTGCAATATATTCGCGTCTAAATAGGGAAGACTACATTTTACAAAACCCGATTTTTCATAAAAGCTGATCGCATGCCACTGCGCTGACAGGATAACTTTTTGCTCGCCCTGCTGCTGATGGAAGGCGATTGCCCTCTGCAATAACTTATAACCCAAACCTTGCCCTCGCCAGAACTTAAGAACAGCCATACGACCTATGATGCCGCCAGACAACAATCGCGTGCACCCTACAACTTCGCCTTTAGCGTTTAGTGCAATTAAGTGCTGCGCATCATCATCCAAACCGTCCCATTCCAAAACAATGGGAACCTCTTGCTCAATAATAAATACTTGCTCGCGCACATTTTTTAATAATTGCGCATGCGTTTTCCAGCTCACTTTTTCAATACTGAATTCATCTTGCACGGGTTTCCCCCTTGCGGGTAATAGCAGTAACAGGCATTATGCATCTTTGTCTTTTTAAGTTAATGATTAAAGGTGTTATATGCAAAAATATTTAGCAACTGCTGCACGTGTCTTACTGGCACAAATTTTCCTTTTACAAGTAATTGCGCTGATTGTTGGGTTTACTAGCAACCCTAGCGGTTACCAAGACTATCAAGCTGGACTAGGTAGTCTAGGTTTACCTGGTATTTTTGCGCCTTTGATTATTTTCATGAATTTTGTTGGTGGACTGGCATTACTTTTAGGATTTAAAACTAAAGCTTTCGCCTTAATTATGGCTATCTACATTGTGATTCTTTCATTCATCTTAAGGCTACCAGTTTTACAATATCTAGCCATCGCTGGAGGATTGATGTTGTTGTACGTTAATCCAGTGACTGCTTATAGCTTAGACAACTTGAAGAAATAGCTTTATGGCTAAAATTTAAGAAGCGGCTTTATGCCGCTTTTTTTGCTTCACTCCCACTCTAGTAATGGATATAACGTATTCACATTGCGCCGATTTGCGACCTTAAACAATAGCCATTTATCTTTCTCTGAAGCTGCAGCAGTATCCATGGTGACTTCCATACTGACCCCACTTTTTATCTTAGTACGTATATCAGTAAGCAATACATCTAAATACCGCCGCTCATTATCAAGTGCTGCAATCCAATTTTTAGTGCAGGGTCCATGACCTGGTACCACTTGGTTGACAGATGATATTTTTAAGCCATCTATCGCCTCGATCAAACCTTTAATATCACTTTCAATAACGGGTGTACGGTCAATAAACAGTAAATCACCCGTAAATAAAGTGCGTGTCTTACTGTCAATTACTGATATATCCGTCACTGTATGCGCTGCAACATAGGACGTTAACAGCAAACTTCTATTACCCAAATCCAATTTTGATCCAGCAACCACCGCCAAGCTCGGTTTTACTATAACGCTACCCTCTGCATCGGCTCCCAAATACCTAACATTAAGTTTTGAATAAGCTTCTTGGCGCAACTGCATGATATCGCCTAGTTTGGTATGGCCTACAAATATGGGCTTATCTTGCAAAAATGCGGCATTACCAAAAATATGATCAGGATGTACGTGGGTATTAATCACATACAAAATCGGAAGTGATGTCACCTCTTTAATCGCAGCACGTAATTGCTTGCCTACCTTTAAGCTACCGCCAGTGTCAATGACAGCAACTCCCCGACTACCTACCACAAAGCTAATATTAGCAATATCGCCCTGGTAACCAGTATCGATATCTAGATGTTCTCCATGGTGTACATAAATACCATCTCCCAAATTCTCAAGTGAAAAATCTGCCGCTTTCGCTGTAGGTTCTAAGTAAAAAACAAAAGCTATTACCATCGCTAAGTATTTGCCAACACTAATATGCTTCATATAGACTGCCTTTCCAACATCTTGTGAGTTGAGTAATTTAAGATAATATACTGACTTAAGCTTTTCGTGAGATAGTGTCACAGTATCATGATTTTAATTTAGGAGCTTACATAATGACTAGCGCTTCTCGTTATACCAAAACCGCAGTTGTTTTACATTGGCTAATTGCATTTTGTATTTTTGGCATGTTTGCCCTTGGCTGGTATATGACTGACTTACCTAAAGATGCTCCCAAGCAAATGGCTTACGACATATTTGACTGGGGAATATACACTTGGCAATTAGCTGCTGAAGCAACGCCAAGGGCTTTTTACTTCAATTTGCATAAATCTTTAGGTGTTACTATTCTTGCACTTATTATTATTCGCATTTTATGGCGCTTTACACACCGACCACCCGCGTTGCTGACAAGTTATAAAGTTTTTGAGAAGAAGCTTGCCAATGGTACTCACCATCTCCTTTACTTATTAATGATCGCATTACCAGCGAGTGGAGTGATTATGGCTACTTATAGCAAACATGGCATTAGTTGGTTTGGCATTCCGTTTATAAAAGGTGTTGAGAACAACCCAATGCACGAATTTTTTGCTGATACGCATGAAAATATTGGCATCATCATGCTAGTTATAATTGGCCTGCATATTCTAGGGGCTTTAAAACACAAACTTATCGACAAAGATGGCACTTTGAAACGGATGTCGTTGCATTAAAATAACCCATAAAAAGGACTCGAAATTTTATTGATGTTGGATGAGTGATTAACGAAAAGTATTTTTCGAATCCTGCCGCTACTGCTAGGCTACAGAAAAATCTGTAGCCTTTTTCCATTGGAACAACCCTTCTGCTTACGCAATTAATAAAATTTTGCTTCGATCTGCTAAATTCAAGTTTGGAATTGGCTATTTTTTATATTAAGATAATAAATGACCGCTATGTAAGAGGTCAAATAAATGCGTTTTATTACCCAGCCACTGCGGAGACAACGGCGCTAAATTTAGCTGTTAAGGCACTGCCGAGTGAAGTTAATGTAGCAATTGCAGCAATTGCAACCAAAGCGGCAACTAATGCATATTCCATCATCGTTACGCCTTTTTGTTTTACCGATAATTTCATCGGAAGGATAGCCACATTTATGAGGAAATTTTTTAATGTTTGCTTGGTATTTTCAAGATAACTCCCAATAATAAAATTAGTTTTATCAATCCTTTCTAACAAAAAAAGTTAGAAATTTTGTCTACCCGATTTACGAATGATACATTAATATGATAGGAGATAATACTTTTATTTTTTGAGTTCTCTCTTAGGGTTGAAAGTGAATAAAATCTGTATGTATTACATATTCGCATAATTTAAGTAAAAACAAGACAACATAAAAAAAATATTAAGCATATAGTGGCTTAATTAGTAAAGACTTGGGCTTTTTTATGAAGAATGAAGATTACATTTTGCTATTCATCGGCCTCAATTTAACAGTCACAAATTAATACTGAGCATGTGTTGTTACTCAGTTAATTGATGGCGCGTCTCACAGGGTCACAGCACGCATCCTGTCAATTTTCTCAATAACTGCCTGGTATAGATCATGGTCGGAATCGGGGTTATTGCGGTCAGGATGGTGGGCACTACGGATCTTTTTCAGTTGTGTCACATCGTCCGGTAGATCATGCACCTTGGTTACACGGTCACCATTTTTGACCATCATGCGCTGAAGTTCAGCCTCCGCGCCTTCTCGTGTGTCATATAACTTCTTGCTACCTAGGCGCCAGCTATCCTGGTTTTTGCGCGGGGATAACTTTTCCTTACCATCAAACCAGAACCATTTCCCTGTATCAGAATCCTGTTCAAAATTCACTGTGGTTATGGCATAGGTGTGAACAGGCGGTTCGATTTCCCTTCCACATAACTTGATGACTTTTCCGACAGTCCCCACCATTACAAGGTAATACGCGCCGGCTGCATGCGGGCAAAAAGCGCTACTGGTAGATGGCTCAGGCTTAATGAGATTGCTTGTTGAGTTCATTTCAGCCATACGACTTAGTGCTCTGCGTTGTGCGTTGGTCACAATTCTTGCTCCTTATGTTAGTTAAATCTTTGGCATTACTTTTCCTCAAGGGATCTCTCTAAGAACTCTTGAACTGAATAAACTGGTTCAAAGTGATCCTCCCTAAACCCAAGTCATTCATGAATTTATCGGCTGAGAAAAGCCACCTCAAAGGATGGCCTTATTGTTTTTATAGCTAACTGCCCTAGCTGCCTTTAAATCGACGACCTACGAATTATTGGTCGTTTTTTCAGCTGCAGAAAGCGGCAATGAATTAAAATTTTCGTGATTATACTGCACAAGACATCAATTTTCCTGCATCGAAGTAGTGATTTATTCTCAACTTTACTGAGTTATTACAAACATGACTCTAAAAGCTGTCAAATTATTATTTCATTAGATTCGCTAACTTCTTAATCCGCCATAAAAGCTCTCATTTTTAGGTGGCGTAATAATCATAATAGTAGTAAATTCACTTTAAGTTCTGGAAACATTTATCTTTCAACCCAACGAATGACAGAATTGAAAAAACTTAACTAATCTACTAAATTAACAAAAGGTTTTGTTAGCATCATGTTCAATCATATTGAGAATTTAATAGAATCACTTATTTTTAGAAGCCGCTGGGTATTAGCACCTATGTATTTGGGTTTAGTAGGTGGGCTTGTTATATTAATGGTGAAATTTGCCCAAGAATTTATGCATATCGTTGTACATATTTTTAGTGCATCTGAGCAGGAGGTCGTCTTATCTCTTTTAGCTTTGGTCGACATGACATTAGTCGCTAATTTATTAATCATGGTTATTTTTAGTGGTTACGAAAACTTTGTTTCTAAAATAGACACTGCAGATAGTGAAGATAGACCAGAATGGATGGGTAAAGTGGATTTCTCAGGGCTTAAATTAAAGCTAATTGGTTCAATTGTTGCAATTTCCGCCATCGACTTACTTAAAGCATTTGTGCATCAAAGTACGCCTAATTCAGAGCATATCGCAAATGAACAAATGGCTTGGATGTTGGCCATTCATATGGCGTTTATAATTTCAGGTGTATTATTTGCGGTAATGGATTACATTGCCAGCAAAAGTAAAACACATTAACTGTAAACAACACCAAAAGAAGCATTATCAATTTATTAAAGTGTAGATTTAACTATTTCCATTCTTTTAAGTACAAGAAATAAAAAACTACCTAACGTCATTACTCCAGCTGCAATATAAAGCCCTGCGGTATAACCACCAAAAATAGCTGCTATTTTGGCAGTAATTGCTGGACCTATGATTTGTGCAACACCATAAGCAATTGTCATTTTCCCCATCATTTTAGCTGGCCGGGTTGGATAATATCTTCCTGCCATGCTAAGCACAAGACTGACGATTCCCATACAAGTACCACCAAATAGCAATGCACCAGTCAAAACTCCGACCAACCCACCTCCGATAATGGGAAGCAATATACCAAAAATCTGAATAACTGAGGCTATTATAAGTGAGTTTAATCCACCGATTCTGCGCGCAATTAAATCCCAAGCAATGCATGAAGGCATAGCAGCTAAGCCAATGACAAGAAATACCAAATTCCCTTTGCCTTCGAGACCTGGGATTGAATTCACGATTGCAACGATAAATGTCGCAGTAACCACGTATCCAAAACCCGCGCAAAAATAGGCTGCCATAAAAAGTCGTAGAAAAGCTTGACTAGGAGGGCAGTCCAACATGGACTTTCCGGACTTTGTCAAAATGCTTGGTTCTGGGTGTGGTAGCCATGTAAGTGCTGGGATGAGTAACAGTAATCCAATACCGGAAAATACCAACCACTGTTCGTTCCAACTTACCAAGGGGTTCATCAGAATGGCAAAAGCAGAGCAAACTACAATTCCTAAACCCACACCAGAAAAATGTATACCAAGTTCGCTGTGATGATTATGACGAATCAACCAATTTAGGATTAAACCACTACCAAACATTAAGCCCGCAGCGCTACTCAGGCCAGCAACAAATCGTGATATCGCCCATATAGTATAATTATTTGTAATCCCCATCATGACTGTACTAAGAACAGCAACGACCATGCCAATTCGGTAGAGACGATCTTTAACTACAACATCGTTAATTATTGTGGCTAGGAGTGCTCCGCATAAGTAGCCCGTGTAATTGATTGCTGCTAATAATCCTGCATATGCTAGCCCAAGACCAGCTTGCTCGTGCATTAATGGAAGGAGTGGAGTGTAAGTAAATCGAGCAATCCCCATTGCAAGGATTAAGCTAAAAATACCTGCGCAAAGAATTTTCATGCGCTGAAGTTGCTCACTTGGATAACGCAATTCAATTTTTTTAAGTAATCTGATAGTCACTAGTCCTATTCGTAAACATTGTTCCATTTAATTAAGTTTAATATAAACAACCATGTTTAGGCTATAAATCAAACTTTAGGCAATTAGACTGAAATAATTATTGTATTTAGGGATATAAGGTGTACTATTGAAAATTATAATCATTTTGAAAATATTATTTAAATGAAAACTTCCAGCATTATTCATTTTCAAGAGTCTCCCTTATCGGCAATGGATGCAAACATACTTGTCAACACTTATGGGAAAAAATTGACCTTATTGACTAAGAAGCAAAGAGTGGTATTTGATCTACTGAGTAGCGGGATGATGATCAAAGACATAGCAACGCATCTTCAACTTGCCGACATTACAGTTAAGGTTATAAAAGCGAGAATCATGGTGTTGTTAACTGCCAATACATTACAAGATTTGGCTATCATTGGTAAATGCATCCAATGTAAATTTATCAAAGATTAAAGTTAATAATTAGAAAATCTAATTATCTTTATTAACAATCAAAAGTATTATAGCGTTACAAGTGATATTTTTGACTATGCGCTCTAACGGCCTTCAACATAGTCGCTACATTTTCTGTAGGTGTTAGTTGAGTAATGCCATGTCCTAAATTGAATACATGACCCTGCCCATGGCCAAAGCTTTCTAACACTTTTACAACTTCTTTTTCAATAGCCTCTGGGGTTGAGAGTAAGATTGCAGGGTCTAGATTACCTTGCAATGCTACTTGCTTTCCAACACGCTTCCTTGCACTTCCAATATCCACCGTCCAATCTAAGCCTAATGCATCAGCACCAATTTCCGCCTGCGCCTCTAGCCACAAGCCACCACCCTTTGTAAACACCACGCTAGGTACAATCCTACCATCATTAGTTTTGGTTAAAGCAGAAACAATTTTTTGCATATAGTTAAGTGAGAACTCAATGTAGGCATCATGAGACAATGCGCCACCCCAAGAATCAAAAATCATTACCGCTTGGGCACCTGAAGCGATTTGAGCATTAAGATATTGAATCACTGTTTGTGCTGTGGTATCAAGGATATGATGAAGTAAATCAGGACGTGCATAAGCCATTTTTTTTATGGTTAGAAAGTCCGTTTTTCCTCTACCTTCAACCATATAAGTCGCTAAAGTCCAAGGACTTCCAGTAAAACCAATTAAAGGTAAGCGTCCGTTTAAAGTCTTACGAATCTGACTAACAGCATCAAATACATATTGCAACTTAGCCATATCTGGCACTACTAGCTTTTTAATGTCTGCTTCAAGTTGAAGCGTGCGTTCAAATTTTGGACCTTCGCCTTCTTCGAAATACAGACCCAAACCCATAGCATCGGGTACAGTCAAAATATCAGAGAACAAAATAGAAGCATCGAGTAAAGGATAACGATCCAAAGGCTGCATAGTCACTTCGGTTGCAAAATCGGAATTTTTACATAACTGTAAAAAGCTACCCGCATTTTTGCGGCTTTGCCTATACTCAGGCAAATAACGACCCGCTTGGCGCATCATCCAAACTGGCGTGTAGTCAGTTGGTTGGCGCATAAGCGCTTTTAAGAAGGTGTCATTTTTTAATAGATTCATATTCTTTGCTTAATAAAAAAAGGATGCCGCTTCTCTTGCATCCTCAAGTATTTAAATCTAGCTTCCGCTTTATTTAAGAAAAACTAGCGTGGAAGTGTAGATGCACCCATTAAAAATTCGTCGACTGCTCGCGCTGCTTGACGGCCTTCACGTATCGCCCATACAACCAATGACTGCCCGCGACGGATATCGCCAGCTGCAAATACTTTAGCTGATGAAGTGGCATAACTTTCGGTATTGGCTTTAGCATTTCCACGATGATCTTTCTCGACACCAAAAGCCTCAAGCAACTTTTGTACTGGAGAGACAAAACCCATAGCCAACAATACTAAATCTGCTTTAATGACGAACTCCGTGCCAGGCACTTCAAGCATTTTTCCATCTTTCCATTCAACCTTAGTGCCTTTTAATGCCACTAACTTGCCATCTTCACCAACAAATTCTTTAGTAGTAATCGACCAATCACGACTTGCCCCTTCTTCATGAGAACTTGATGTTCGCATTTTAAGTGGCCAATTTGGCCATACTAATTCTTTATTTTCTTTTTCTGGCGGTTGTGGCATTAATTCAAACTGTGTAATCGCTAATGCACCATGACGATTAGAGGTGCCAACGCAATCTGAGCCCGTATCACCACCACCGATGACTACTACATTTTTATTGGTCGCCAATACTTGATTTGGCATGTTATCGCCGGCCACCACTTTGTTTTGAGGTGTTAAAAAGTCCATAGCAAACATAACGCCATCTAAATTACGACCTGGCACATTTAAATCACGTGGTTGTTCTGCGCCGCCAGCCAAAACAACCGCATCAAACTCTGCCAAAATCTCATCCCCAGTTACATTTTGACCTACATGTTGATTGACACGGAACTCCACGCCTTCAGCCACCATTTGCGTCATACGCCTATCAATATGGGTTTTTTCCATTTTAAAATCTGGAATACCATAACGAAGTAATCCACCGATACGGTCATTTTTTTCCAAGACGACTACGGTATGCCCTACGCGCGCCAATTGTTGCGCTGTTGCCAAACCTGCTGGTCCCGATCCAACCACAGCCACTTTCTTTCCTGTTTTATGGCTAGAAATTTGTGGAGTTACCCAGTCATTTTCCCAAGCTTTATCAATAATCGCATGCTCAATTGACTTTATTCCTACCGCATCATCATTAATATTTAATGTACAAGCAGCTTCACATGGCGCCGGGCAAATTCGACCTGTAAACTCAGGGAAATTATTGGTAGAATGTAATACATCAATTGCAGCTCGCCAATCTTGCTTGTATACCAAGTCATTCCAGTCTGGAATAATATTATTGACTGGACATCCCGTCATACAGAAAGGAATACCGCAGTCCATGCAGCGCGCACCTTGCTGCCTAGATTGATCATCACTTAAATGTAAAACGAACTCCTTGTAATTTTTAAC
>Ga0364881_10453_pt1 | contig 22206 bp, 16 predicted proteins | sample ExccelJu500001D4_5_FD_206923 | JGI IMG/M metagenome (GOLD analysis project Ga0364881, IMG submission 206923) | Enriched cells from Trout Bog Lake Hypolimnion, Wisconsin, USA - BchlTB.July30.5000.01.D4 | ecosystem: Environmental > Aquatic > Freshwater > Lake > Hypolimnion/Profundal zone | place...
TCCGGGCCATGGTTTCATTGTTTCAAGGGATTTCTTTGCGGAAGCCGGAAAGGGAAGGATTCACAGGATCAGTCTTATAAGCTGATAAAGAGCCGCAGCTTGACTTTGAACCGTTATTTTAATTATATTTATCTGATAGAATCTGATTTTCAAGTTTATTTGTACTATTGAGGAGTTAATTATGGCTAAGGGAAGAAATATCAAAAATAAAAAAGGTATCCTGCCGGGGGATGAGGAGAAACAGGGCAGGTACATAGGCATATTTTTATTGGTGGTACTCGCGATTTTTATTTTTCTGATGCTTAACAGTACACAGAAAGATAATTCCCTGTCATACAGCCAATTCCTGGATAAGGTTCAGAAGGACGATGTTTCACAGGTTTCAATTGACGGCCAATCAATTAAAGGCGAGTACAAAGAACCCATAAACGGAATTAAAGAGTTTACTACTTTTTTACCTATACCGCTTGATGATCCCTCGCTTTTACCTCTTTTAAAGAGTAATAACGTTGATATAACAGGCGTTAAAATGAAGGATTCAAGTTCGAGCTATATATGGTGGCTGGTAATTATTACTGTAGGAATGATAGTTTTCTGGCTGTTTATAATGAGGGGAATGCAGGGCGGGGACCCGGGCAAGGCCATGTCTTTTGGAAAAAGCAAAGCCAGACTGCATAAGGAAATGAACAATAAAGTTAAATTTTCTGATGTGGCGGGATGCGAAGAAGCAAAGCAGGACCTGGCAGAAGTAGTGGAATTTCTTAAAACCCCGAAGAAATTCAGCGGCCTTGGTGCCAGGATTCCAAAAGGAGTTCTGCTTGTAGGTTCACCGGGAACAGGAAAAACCCTGCTTGCCAAAGCTGTGGCCGGTGAAGCTGATGTTCCTTTCTTCAGTGTAAGCGGATCGGAATTTGTGGAAATGTTTGTGGGAGTTGGAGCGGCAAGAGTAAGAGACCTTTTTGCACAGGGAAGAAAAAATGCCCCCTGCATCATCTTTGTTGATGAACTTGACGCTGTAGGCAGATCAAGGGGCACAGGTGTCGGAGGTTCCCATGACGAGCGTGAACAGACATTAAACCAGATACTCGTTGAGATGGACGGATTTGATTCTTCAGAAGGCCTGATATTGCTCGCGGCAACAAACAGGCCGGATGTCCTTGATGTCGCCTTGATGAGGCCCGGAAGGTTTGACAGGTCAATTGTTGTTGACAAGCCTGATGTCAGGGCCAGGGAAGCAATAATAAAGATTCATACACGCAAGGTCCCTGTAGAGGAGAACATAGATTTCAGCGTTATCGCCAGAGGAACTCCCGGTTTTACAGGTGCTGATCTTGAGAATATGGTTAATGAGGCGGCTTTAAAGGCTGCCAGGGACAACAGGAAAAAAGTCCTGCTTGAGGATTTTGAATTTGCAAAAGATAAAGTCCTGATGGGGCCGGAAAGAAAGAACGCGGTTATCACCGAAGAAGATAATATGATTACGGCTTATCATGAGTCAGGTCATACTATTTTGTCTCATATTCTTGAGCTGGCTGATCCGGTGCATAAGGTTTCAATCATTCCAAGGGGTTGGGCAGGAGGCATAACTCAGCAGCTTCCGCTCGAAGAAAAGAGCCACCTTACGAAAGCTGAAATTATGGAAGACCTTATGGTTCTTCTGGGAGGACGGGCGGCCGAAGAAATAAAATTCGGCAATAACTGGATTTCCACGGGAGCCTCGAATGATATCGAAAGGGCCACAAAGCTTGTGAATTCAATGATTTGTGAATGGGGTATGAGCGATGTTCTCGGCCCTGTAAAGTTTGGTGAGAAAGAAGGCCCCGTATTTCTCGGGAAAGACCTTGTAGCAAGAAAGAATTTCAGTGAGAAGATACATGAAGTTATTGATGAGGAAGTGAGTAAAATCATTAAAGGCGCTTATGTTAAAGCTAAAGCCCTTTTGACGGAAAATCTGCCTAAATTGGAAATTCTGGCTAAAACCCTTATTGAAAAAGAAGTTTTGAATGCTTCCCAGATAGAAGAGATCCTTGGAAAAATAGAAAAAAAGAGATTCCCGTTGATTGAATATCTTAAAGACAAGGGAGCTGTTTTACCGGCTTAGTTCCGCTAATAGCAAGGCTGATTATAACCGATAAATTATTGAAGCTCTGAATTTGGATATGAAAGTGCTGTCATGTTGTCAGACTACTAAGGAGGCAGGGTATACACCGGTTCGTAAATGCTGCTGTTACTTGTTTAATTGTAATTTCAGCAGTAATTATATCGAATGTGTCTTTCAGGCAGTTAATATTTGGAAAATCCTTATGGGACAGCGGTTTCAGTATATATAAGCTGAATGTTGAGCCTGGGGATATAATAACCATAAGATTTTCCGATAGTACCGTGCTGAAGTATGATATTCAGCAGAAAGAGGCGGCAAACCAGACCACGGAAGGGAAAAAAGGCATAGGAGCGGTATTCAGCTTTTATCCCGATGCCGGGGTTAATGATGCAGATACGATGAACAACAGGGACACAATGCAGGTAAATAACCAGAACAAATTTTTGCTTCCCGCGAAAATATCTGATATTAAAGGAGACAGTGCTACAGTTGACGGAAGCGCTGCAAGCATTATCAATGGAAATTTATTTAAAATCAGTTTTTCCGGTGAATTTTCTTTAAGATCTTTAAATTCGGATATGACCGTTAATTCAACTGATATATATAACCTGTCTTTTAACGCGGCTCAGTCCCCTTCTGTTGAAAGTAACCTTATCACTGAAGACGACCTGGTTTTTAAAACAAATTATTCGGACATCACAACAAACCAGGTTTTTGATTCTACCAATAATATAACAAATATTCTTGTTGTGACCAATCCCTCCTCAATGACTATCGATTTCAAGGGCATTGCCGATCCTAAAAAGAAAGATCTTATTATCAACTATTTAAATGTTATCATGAACGCTTTGTTTAAATAATTATTTTATTTATTAACAATTATGGAAGTGCGCTATGCTTGAATATATAAAATATCCTGATGACCTGAAAAAGTTAAATCAGGATCAATTACCCCCCCTTGCAGAAGAAATCCGTGCTTTTCTGATAGATAAGGTGTCAAAAACCGGCGGGCACCTTTCCCCCAATCTTGGAGTAGTTGAATTGACCATAGCCCTTCATTATGTTTTCAATTGTCCCATGGATAATATTATTTGGGATGTCGGGCACCAGTCTTATGTTCATAAAATTTTAACAGGAAGAAAGGACCAGTTTGATAATCTCAGGAAGAAAGACGGGCTCTCAGGTTACCCGTCACAGAAAGAAAGCATTTACGACACCGTTCATGCCGGTCATAGTTCAACTTCCATATCGATAGCAAGCGGCATTGCAAAAGCCAAGCTCCTCAATAACGATAAATCAGCGACTATCGCGGTTATCGGGGACGGCGCGTTTACAGCCGGACTTGCTTATGAAGGTATAAACACTGTAGCCCATGACAACCTGCCGGTAATTATAATATTAAATGATAACGGGATGTCTATTTCTAAAAATGTAGGCGGAATATCAATATATTTTAATCTCCTGAGGATATCGCATGCATACCTGCATTTTAAAAAAAGCGTTGAAAGTGTTTTTATGCATAAGGTCCCTTTTATCGGGAAATTTCTTGTAAAAACGTTTTATAATATCAAGGAGCTTTTAAAACAGCTCGTGATTAAAAAAAACTTTTTTGAGGATCTTGGCATCAGCTATTATGGTCCCATTGATGGCCATAACATCAAAACGCTTATAGATACGTTCCGTGAAATAAAAGATATTACAAAACCGATAATTATTCATACCGTAACTAAAAAAGGGAAAGGGTACAAACCCTCCGAGGATAATCCCGGTAAATATCATGGCATTGCCGGGGTGGCGACAAACGGGGATTCCTGCATACCAACCGAATCCATAGGCCCAAGCTATTCCGAGATTTTTGGCGAAACACTAGTAAATCTGGCTGGAAATGATCCCCGCATTTACGCAATAACTGCCGCGATGAAAAGCGGGACCGGTCTGAAAAATTTTGCTGACAAATTCCCGTTAAGATTTACCGATGTCGGCATAGCTGAGCAGCACGCTGTTGATTTTGCCGTAGGACTTTCTTTAAAAGGTTTTAAGCCGGTAGTCGCAATATATTCCACATTCCTTCAACGGGCTTTTGACCAGTTGATTCATGATGCCGGTATAGGTAATATCGGGATACTTTTCTGCATCGACAGATCGGGCCTTGTACCTTGTGACGGTGAAACACACCAGGGTGTCTTTGATATTTCTTATTTGAGGCTTATACCTAATTTCATAATAATGGTGCCGGCATGCAAAACAGAACTTACAATGATGATGAAATATGCCTTATCGGAACTAAGCTCCCCGGTATGCATAAGGTACCCTAAGGATGAAGCCCTCGATTATGAGGCTTATAAACCACAAGATTACCCGCTGGCGGCGGGAGAACCGGTAAAAGTAACCAATGGAAAGGACTTGATAATTGTTGCGGTCGGGACTTTGCTTGGCGAAGCGTTGAATGCAGCGGAATTGTTAAAAGACAAAGATATTTCAATTGAAATTTATAATATAAGATTTGCCAAACCGATAAATAATGGCTTTATTAAAATTATTGCGGGGGATGACAGGCCTGTTCTTATTCTCGAAGAGGGCATTTTCAATGGCGGGGTATCAGAATATCTGTCTTATGAGATAAATAAAATTAAAAATAAAAAAATTGAAATGCTCTGTCTTCCGGACTCTTTTCCGCAGATCGGGACAAGAGAGGAACTTCTGTCATCGTATTCCTTGACAAGTAAAAAAATTATGAATAAAATATTAAGTGTCATAGAGTGATTCGCTTTAAGGGGTTTTATGCCAGTCCGGAAGAAGAAGCCTGTTACCCGGAACAATAGTGCTGTTCTTGCTGCATCTACAGATCATAGTCTGGAACATATTGAGAATCTTTATGTAAAAAAAGACAGGGCCATTAAAATTATCAAAGAGATGAGTGAATTCCTCAGGGTACTTGATATCAGGGAAAGCGAAATTTTAAAAACCATGATCGTCCGTTTTGCCATAGAATCAGTTGAAGCTTCCCAGGGATCGTTAATTGTATGCAAAGATAATCACCTTAAGTACCAGGACACATATATATACGATTCTAATAATAAAATAATACTGGATACTAGTGTTTTTGAGGGTTACAGTGATCTTCTTGACGTTTCCCTTAATGTTACGGAAGGTATAATCGGAGAAGCGTTTTCAAACGGAGTCCCGATTTTAATAGAAGACATCAGTAAAACCAGTTACCCGAACCCTGTGGTCGGCGAAATAATGAAAATTGATATCGGCTCTGTTATAGCGTTGCCTCTGAGAATTGATAATGAAGTTGTTTCTGTCCTGGAAATAACCAATGCCAGGACAAAAAGGCCCTTTAATAAGGATGATCTTGAAACAATAATGATAATAGCCAACTTTGCTGCTACAATTCTTGAAAACGCAAAATTATTTTTATGGGCCATTCATGATAGCCTTACGGGTTTATATAACAGCCATTATTTCTACAAAGAACTCAATGATGAAATAGAAATCAGCAAGAGATTCGGGCGTCCTTTTTCTCTTGTATTTTTTGACATAGATAATTTTAAAAAAATTAATGATAATTTTGGGCATAGCAATGGGGATAAGGCTCTGCAGTCGCTTGCCGAATGCATAAGAAAAACCGTCAGGAAAGATGTGGATATTGCCTCCCGTTATGGCGGAGATGAGTTTGTTATAGTTTTTCCAAATACTACAGCTGAAAATGCTTTCAAAATATGTGAAAGGCTTCTTGCAATGGTGAGATCACAGGAATTGTACACATCCGACGGCAAAGCTTTTTCGTTCACTCTCAGTATGGGTATATCCGAATTCCCTAGCGATGGGGAGGAAACTTATTTCCTCTTCAATCATGCAGACGAGGCATGCTACAAATCCAAAAGAAACGGGAAAAACTGCATTTCAATATATAAATAAACATTTCCTGTAAAAAAGTCTTTAAGCCCTTTTAATAATTTAAATCCAATAATATGACGATGCTTATATTGAGAAGGTTATTTATTAAAACTTTCGAACATGGGCATGCATTGTGCCTTTTGCCTGAATGTTAATATTATTATCAAGAGGAAGCGGTGCTGAATTCAACAGAATTATTTCTTATATATCTGTTTTTATGGCTTTTCATATTCCTTGGTTCGGGCCTGATGATTACAGTATCAATAATCATGAGAGGGAAAAAAAAGAAGATTACAAATGCAAAGGTGGCCGTTAAAAAAAGGAAAATTTTTGCAAGGGAAAAAAATCCCGGAGAAAATGCAACAAATTTTTCTGATATGCTTGGCAACACGGTAGTTTATCACATGATTCATGTGTCCAGGTCGCAGGATTTAAAGGTGGTAAAAAGTTCCATTGCAGTCATTAAAAGTGAATGCGAACGCCTCAATCAGACAAGGCTTCCTGAGAAAAATAAAAAAATAATATCTACTGTACTGTTATGGGCAAACAAATTTGATATAGAACGGCATCTTGCTGAAATGAAAATCTTCAGGCATTCAACACAAATAGTTTATGACGCCTCAAAAAGGGATTTTAAACTTCGCGTAAAAGAAGAATAATTATTAAATTAAATAATTATCCATGGCCCCTTTGAAATGAAGCTTAACCAGTTTATCCATGCCGGAAGAATTATTCATGGATATTTCTTTTAGCGCCCGCATAACACCCGGTCCGCTTCCCTTGGGAAGATTCAGGCCTGTTTCGGAAGATTTATCATCAAGCCAGCTGATAAAAGCGTACCTTGCCAGGACAGAAGCTGCGGCTACCGATAAATTAATTTCAGCCTTCTCGACAATAATGAATTCTTTTGAATACCTTTCCCTTATGGACCTGTTCTGCGCGTCGGAATTGGAAAACCTGTCGAGAATTATCCTGTCATATTCATTTGCAGGGAAAGTGTTTATCAAGCTGATGTACTGATCTATCATAAGAAGATTCAGGTTTTTGAAATGATTATATTTTTTATTATACTCTTCCGGTTCAATAATTTTTATGAAATTGATGCAATTATTTATTAAATCCGGGTAAATGGATTTAATAGCTTTATCAGAGAGTTTTTTAGAATCCATCACACCCATATTTTCTAATATTTTTTTATTATCTGTTGTTACAATAGCGCCGGCAAGAACCAGAGGACCGAAATAGTCTCCCTTGCCGGATTCATCAAGACCGAGTGTCCTTGATAAATTATCCGGAAATTGTTTGTTATCAAAGGTAAATAAATCACGGAGCGCATCAAGAGCCGATTTCTCACCCTGGATAAGCAGAGAGCCGTTGTTATAAAAAATAACCGAGGCACCCTTTCCGGAAGCCCTCCAGTAGGCATGCTGGTTTGGATAAAAAATAAAGCCTTTATCCATGAGAATTTTTTTGATTTCAGGCTCACCTGAAGCAGCTTTTATTTTAAGAGAGTGATTCATAAAAACATCCGGATTATTCTATATGAACATGCCGGAATTTTCAAATTAATTGGTTCACTTTTTGTGAATATGATTATTAAAGAATCCATTTTAATTTAATTAAACAGATTCATATTAAAACATGTTTGATATATAAAATTATTTTATATGTATCATTTGTTTCATTGAATTTTTCCATATTACTCTGTAAAATAATAATGATATTTATAATCGGTAAAAATCAAATTTATTGGGAAACATTGACTTATTGTTATGAAAAACATTATTAATTTTATTCAGAAAAGCATCAAGTATGGTATAGTCGGTGTTATCAATACATTGATCGCATTAGGGGTGTTTACCCTGCTGATAAAGATCTCCGTTTATTATGTCATAGCCAGCACAGCCGGTTTCTTAATAGGATTTACAAACAGTTATCTTATGAATAAATTCTGGACATTTAAAAGTTCCGGGAAAAAAATATCAGAGATAATTGTTTTCTGCACAGTTGCGGGCATATCATATCTATTTCAGATGGGAGTTTTAATATTTCTTAAAGAGTCGGTCCATATTAACGTGTTTATTTCTCAGATTATATCTATGGTAATATATACTGGGCTTGGATTCCTGGGTAATAATTTTATAACATTCAAAAATAAAGGCGTCTTGAAAAATTAAGGATGGAATATTTTTCCTGGAAAAATAGCATGTACAGAATGGGACTTTTATTTGAATGCGGGGCTTAAGCCCTTAAACAATTTTTATAAAAGTGAAAATAATAATATTGGATGATTTATGGAACAGGTGAAATCCGAAAGGGCCAACAAAAAATTAAAATTCCTGGATTTATTTGCAGGTGTGCCGCTAATTTTTATCCTTGGAGTTTTCAGAAAGAAAAAACATTTTAATCCGGATTCCAATATTAGAAATATTGCTTTACTGAGAACGGCAGCAATCGGCGATACTGTGCTTATTTCAGCAATAATAAAAGATTTAAAAGAAGCAATGCCTGATGTGAAAATTACTTTATTTACGGGTGCAAGTAATTATGAAATTGGAATGATAATAGGCGCCGACAGGGTTATAAAATTGCCAATAACAAAAGTAATAAAAGCATTATTTTTATGCAGGGAGTCCGGCAGGTTTGACGTCTGGATTGATTTCGGGCAATGGCCCAGGTATGATGCTCTTATCAGTTATTTTTCATCCGCGGACCTGAAAATCGGATTTAAAACCGGAGCGCAGCACCGCCATTATGGTTATGATATTACTGTAAATCACTCGGATGAAATTCATGAGCTGGAGAATTTCAGGAATCTTGTAAGGGTTCTGGATGTAAAAGCCGGCAACTATCCTGTTCTGGACATTATGAAACCGGTTGTAAAAAATGATAATATTATTATTCATATGTTCCCAGGCGGATCAAAAGCTTTTTTAAAAGAATATCCTCCTGAAAACTGGATTGAATTAATAAGATATTTAAATTCAAAAGGAATTCTAATAGAGCTAACGGGTTCGCCTGGTGATAGATTGAAAATTGAAAATTTTTTAAATAATTTTACAGACAGGCAAAATATTCATAATTTAGCGGGTTTGTATGATTTAAAGAATACCGCGGAAATACTGTCCTTATCAAAACTTGTAATCAGTGTGGATACCGGGATCCTTCATATGGCTTCGGCTATGCAGTGCAACCTGATAGGCCTTTTCGGGCCTACATCGCCGCATAGATGGGGCCCGTTGAATTCAAATTCTGCAGTGTTGAGAAGCTCATCATGCAAGGAATGCATAAGTCTGGGTTTTGAATCAAAATGTACGGATAATAGATGCATGAGACTGATTAAACCGCAAGAAATAATTAATGCTATTAAGGGTTTTGGTTTTAATTTATAAAGATTATTTTGATGCACTTCTTTTATTAAATAAAAATTTTATCGCCCGATCCGTAATGCCATATGATTTTTGTCTGAGTCATGCAAGGGGCAATAATATTATTATATGCCTTCCCGCAGGCGATTCGCCAGAATCTTTTGCCGTTTAATGTACCCGCCACCGAATTTGAGTATTCCCTGGGTTTATTGTTGATTACAAGCGGCAGGCATCTTCTAAATTAATAGGCTATAAAAAGAAACTGAAGCAATATGATAAGAATTATTGACAAATAAAAAAATCGTTTTAAAATTTTGTTACCTTATTGTTTAATGTTAGAAATGTTTTGAGGGAGAAGATGGAAGTGTTTAATGACTAAGGTTTTAATAATAGCAAATGTTAAAGACAACATACTTGAAATAAAAGACAGCCTGGATTTTGAAGGTTATGAAACAAGCATTTCGTATAACGGCAAGGAAGGATTGCTTAAAGCCCAGGAAGAATCTTTTGATCTGATCATACTGGACACTCAAACATCCGAAATCATCGGTTGTGAGGTTTTACGGGAATTCAGAAAATTAAACAAGGAAACACCAATAATTGTTTTGTCAGAAAATGAATCCGAAGAGGAAAAAGTATTCTGTTTGAACCTTGGGGCTGATGATTTTATGTCCCTGCCTCTTTCTGTTCCTGAGCTTGTCGCCAGGACAAGGGCACATGTAAGAAGGGTTAAAATATTAAAAAATTCATATTCATTAACCGGAGGCGCTTTGCCTGGCTATGAGCCGGTCATAATAAAGATCGGTGAAACTTCAATTTATCTGGACAGGATGGTCGCCAAACTTAACGGGATTGAGACTGCGTTGACCCCCAAAGAAATCGGAATTATCAGGCTTCTTTATAAAAACAGGGGTAAGGTAGTGTCCCGCGAGGCTATGATGAAAGAGATCTGGGGCAATGATATTTATATCACCGAAAGAGTAATAGATACTAATGTAGTTTCAATAAGAAAAAAAATTGGCGACACCGGCAGGAAAGCGAAATTCATTAAAACTGTTTTTGGAGTTGGTTATAAACTTGTCGAAAATTAAAATCATTGTTAAGAAAATCATTTTATTTTTGATTATTATCTATCCGGCAGGCATTTTAAAAGCCGCTTCAACGCTCACAAGCCCTGACGCGCTGCGGTCCGGCGAATCATCTGTGGATTTGTCAACCGATGTTTTTGTTGATAATATGAATTATGCGCTTCTGCCTGCCCTTCGCTTCAGGATTGGCATCCCCGATATATTTCCCTTCGGGGATGATGCTGGGTTATTGATATATTATTCAGGAATAATAGCTGATATTAAAAAAGAACTTTTATCCAACAATCCTTTTATGCTTACATCTGACCTGGAAGCCGGCTATACCGGCTTAACAACAGGAAATGAATTATGGGAAGCAGGCGTTTCCCTGTACTTCAGGGTTGAGATGACACAGGATTACCATATATATATCGCTTCGAGATGGCGCTGGCCTGCGCTTGAAGAACTTGACACCTGCATGGTTCCGTTCTACGGTACGGAATTCAGTTTACATCCAGGGATGGAATTTTCGATAAACGAAAATTTATCACTGATAGCTGACACGGGTATAGCGTTTGGATCTATAACTAATAATGTTTTGCAGGCGCCTGTTTTTTCAGCAGCGGCTATGTTAAGATGGAAGATGGGTAAAAAAATAAATAAACCGATTGTACCGTTAAGCGCATTAACAAACAACCCGGTTGCAACGAATATTGATAACATCTCTAATCAGCCTCAAAACTTTTTAACAAACAAATAATTTTCTAACTTAAATTCAATTATAACAATATCTCAATCTATTTTTATTAAGGCCTGCTGAATTCATGCCGATAATATTGTTCTGTGAATGATAAATAAATTACTATTTATGCCTGTCCCTTATCATGGTACAGGGCCGCCCGTTATTACAGGAAAAGGTTAAAAATGATTATCATTGCCTTATTATTCATAGTGAATAATCATGATAAAATCTATTTTTATAATGTTTAATCCTTATACTGAATATTAAAAATAAAGTATAACAAATAATTTGACAGTTAGTCAGGTACATGTTATACTACTCCTCGCCTGCTAAAGGCGGAAAGAAAGGTAGTAGAACTAAGGCGAGTGTTCAGCGAGTCCCAAGTACAGAGGAACAGAGATGTTTCGAAGGAAAAGGAGTCAAAGTAAGAAAGAGTAAGTACAAACCAGTTGGAACGAACTCAAAGTAAGATATTATTATATCATAACGGAGGGTTTGATTCTGGCTCAGAGTGAACGCTGGCGGCGTGTTTTAGGCATGCAAGTCGATCGGCAGCATGATTGTAGCAATACAATTGATGGCGAGAGGCGGACGGGTGAGTAACGCGTGGGAATCTACCATAAGGACGGGAATAGCCATGGGAAACCGTGGGTAATACCCGATGATACCGCAAGGTCAAACGCGCTGTAAGGCGCGGCCTTTTGATGAGCCTGCGTCCCATCAGATAGTTGGCGGGGTAAAGGCCCACCAAGTCAAAGACGGGTAGCTGGTCTGAGAGGACGATCAGCCACAAGGGAACTGAGACACGGTCCCTACTCCTACGGGAGGCAGCAGCCAAGAATCTTCCGCAATGGGGGAAACCCTGACGGAGCGACGCCGCGTGAAGGATGAAGGTCTTCGGATTGTAAACTTCTTTTGTAAGGGAAGAATAAGGCGGTAAGGAAATGTACCGCTGATGACGGTACCTTATGAATAAGCCCCGGCTAATTACGTGCCAGCAGCCGCGGTAATACGTAAGGGGCGAGCGTTACTCGGAATTACTGGGCGTAAAGGGCGTGTAGGCGGTCAAACAAGTCGAATGTAAAAGACTAAGGCTCAACTTTAGGAGTGCATTCGAAACTGTGTGACTTGAGTCTGATGGAGGGTAATGGAATTCCCGGTGTAGCGGTGAAATGCGTAGAGATCGGGAAGAACACCGAAGGCTAAAGCAGTTACCTATGTCAAGACTGACGCTGAGGCGCGAAAGCATGGGGATCAAACAGGATTAGATACCCTGGTAGTCCATGCTGTAAACGATGTTCACTAGGAGTTGGTGGTATCCATTAGCTCCGTAGCAAACGCATTAAGTGAACCGCCTGGGGAGTACGGCCGCAAGGTTGAAACTCAAAGAAATTGACGGGGGCCCGCACAAGCAGTGGAGTACGTGGTTTAATTCGATGCTAAACGAAGAACCTTACCAGGGTTTGACATGCTACTGCAAGTCAGCGAAAGCTGATGTTCCCGTAAGGGACGGTAGCACAGGTGCTGCATGGCTGTCGTCAGCTCGTGCCGTGAGGTGTTGGGTTAAGTCCCGCAACGAGCGCAACCCTTACTGCTAGTTGCCACATTTAGTTGGGCACTCTAGGAGGACTGCCGGCGATAAGCCGGAGGAAGGAGGGGATGAGGTCAAGTCATCATGGCCTTTATATCCTGGGCTACACACATACTACAATGGTTACAACAGCGGGGAGCGAAGGGGCGACCTGGAGCGAATCTTCAAAGGTAACCTCAATACGGATTGTAGTCTGCAACTCGACTACATGAAACTGGAATTGCTAGTAATCGCGGGTCAGCAAAACCGCGGTGAATACGTTCTCGGGCCTTGTACACACCGCCCGTCACACCACCCGAGTTGGTTTTTCCTGAAGCCGGTTACTTCAACCGTAAGGGGGAGGCCGGTAAAGGAAGAGTTGGTAAGGGGGGTGAAGTCGTAACAAGGTAGCCGTACCGGAAGGTGCGGCTGGATCACCTCCTTAATAGGGAGTAATTTATTAACATGCTGGACACTCGCCTTATATTTTCTATCACCGATTTTAGAAAATATGCAGGATATTTCAATATTTAATATTTAAAAGTCAAAAACCGGCTTCCGGTAATAGACTTATTTATGGTAATAGGAATAAGGAAAGAAGGTCAAGGGTAAAGAAGGGCTAAAGGTGGATGCCTTGGTACCAGCGAGCGAAGAAGGACGTGACAAGCTGCGAAAAGCGTCGGGGAGCCGCACATGGCTTAGATCCGGCGGTGTCCGAATGGGGGAACCCGGCAGAAGTAATGTTCTGTCATCCCGCAAGGGAAGCAAACCCGGGGAATTGAAACATCTTAGTACCCGGAGGAAGAGAAATCAAACGAGATTCCGTGAGTAGCGGCGAGCGAAATCGGAATAGCCCAAACCGGCTGATTAATCAGCCGGGGTTGTAGGACTCCAATTAGGAGCCTGGAAGTTAGCGGAACTGTTTTGGGAAAGCAGGCCAGAGAGGGTGAAAGCCCCGTATGCGAAAACTGAAGGGACCGAGGAGTATCCTGAGTAACACGGAATTCGTGGAGTTTTGTGTGAATCTGGGGGGACCATCCTCCAAGGCTAAATATAGCTGGTGACCGATAGAGGAAAGTACCGTGAGGGAAAGGCGAAAAGAACCCCTGATAGGGGAGTGAAATAGATCCTGAAACCTTTAGCTTACAAGCTGTAGGAGCATCGCAAGATGTGACTGCGTGCCTATTGAAGAATGAGCCTGCGAGTTACTGGTAGTTGCGAGGTTAAGAGCTTATGGCTCGGAGCCGAAGCGAAAGCGAGTCTGAATAGGGCGTCTAGTAGCTATCAGTAGACCCGAAGCCAAGTGAGCTAACCATGAGCAGGTTGAAGTCCTGGTAAAACGGGATGGAGGACCGAACCGTTGAGCGTTGAAAAGTTCTCGGAGGACTTGTGGTTAGGGGTGAAAGGCTAAACGAACTTGGCGATAGCTGGTTCTTCCCGAAATGCATTTAGGTGCAGCCCCGTTCAGTAATCAGGGGGGGTAGAGCGCTGGATCGGCTAGGGGCAGCAATGCTACCAACCCGAACCAAACTGCGAATACCCCTGGTGTAAAAACGGGAGTGAGAACGTGGGGGATAAGCTCCATGCTCGAGAGGGTAACAGCCCAGATCGTCGGCTAAGGTCCCTAAATACCGCTAAGTGGTGAAGGAAGTGAAGTTGCTTAGACAGCCAGGAGGTTGGCTTAGAAGCAGCCATCCTTAAAAGAGTGCGTAATAGCTCACTGGTCGAGCAATTTTGCGCCAAAAATGTACGGGGCTAAGCGGTATACCGAAGCCACGGGATCAGCAATGATCGGTAGGGAAGCGTTCCATAAACGACGAAGGCGGGCCGTAAGGCTGACTGGAGATTATGGAAGTGAGAATGCAGGCATGAGTACACGATAAAACGGGTGAAAAACCCGTTCGCCGAAAGCACAAGGTTTCCTGGGCTACGATTTTCGTCCCAGGGTTAGCCGGCCCCTAAGGTGAGGCCGAAAGGCGTAGCTGATGGGAATTCTGTTGATAATCAGAAGCCGTCTGGCGGAGTGATGGGGTGACGCAGCGGATAGATTTATGCGGACTGATGGAATAGTTCGTCGAAGCAGTAAGGATGCGGCGAGTCAAATGCTTGCCGCGCAAGTTCGAGCTGTGAGCGATCCTGTCTTCGGGCAGGAGAAGATAAACGAGTCTGTTGCCAAGAAAGAGCCTCTAAGCGATGAAGTCAGGCGACCGTACCAAAACCGACACAGGTGTGCGGGAAGAAAATTCTAAGGCGCACGAGATAACCCTCGCTAAGGAACTCTGCAATATAGCCCCGTAACTTCGGGAGAAGGGGTGCCACTTTCGGGTGGTCACAGTAAAGAGGTACCGGCGACTGTTTACCAAAAACACAGGTCTCTGCAAACTCGTAAGAGGAAGTATAGGGACTGAAACCTGCCCAGTGCCGGAAGGTCAAGGGGAGGAGTTAGCCCGCAAGGGCGACGCTTCGAACCTAAGCCCCGGTAAACGGCGGCCGTAACTATAACGGTCCTAAGGTAGCGAAATTCCTTGTCGGGTAAGTTCCGACCCGCATGAATGGTCCAACGATCGGTACAGTGTCTCAGCGAGGGGCTCGGTGAAATTGTATGATCGGTGAAGATACCGATTACCAACAGCAGGACAGAAAGACCCCGTGGACCTTTACTGTAGCTTGGCATTGAGATTTGATTTATCATGCGCAGGATAGGAGGGAGACTATGAAGCTGGGGCTTAGGCCTCGGTGGAGTCGACGTTGAGATACCTCCCTTGGTGAATTGGGTTTCTAACTTATCAGTCGCAATCGGCTGAGAGGACAGTGTCTGGTGGGCAGTTTGACTGGGGCGGTCGCCTCCCAAAGAGTAACGGAGGCGCCCAAAGGTTCCCTCAGCACGGCTGGAAATCGTGCGCAGAGCGTAAAGGTATAAGGGAGCTTGACTGTGAGACAAACAAGTCGAACAGGGCGGAAACGCGGGCTTAGTGATCCGGTGGTTGCAAGTGGAAGCGCCATCGCTCAACGGATAAAAGGTACCCCGGGGATAACAGGCTGATCTTCCCCAAGAGTTCACATCGACGGGAAGGTTTGGCACCTCGATGTCGGCTCATCGCATCCTGGGGCTGTAGAAGGTCCCAAGGGTTGGTCTGTTCGCCCATTAAAGCGGTACGTGAGCTGGGTTCAATACGTCGTGAGACAGTATGGTCCCTATCCGCTGTTGGCGTTAGGATACTTGAGGAGGCCTGCTCCTAGTACGAGAGGACCGGAGTGGACGAACCGCTAGTGTACCTGTTGTCACGCCAGTGGCATTAGCAGGGTAGCTATGTTCGGAACGGATAACCGCTGAAAGCATCTAAGCGGGAAGCCATCTCCAAGATAAGGTATCCCTTTTGGACCGTGGAAGACTACCACGTTGATAGGCTGTAGGTGTAAGCGTAGTAATACGTTCAGCCGAGCAGTACTAATCGTCCAATCGCCTTGACCTTCTTTCTATTTTATTCCTGTTATCTATTAACAGGGATGCAATGCTTTACGCATTGCTTCCTGTGTTTTTATTTTAGCCTGATGACCATAGCGATAGGTTTTCTTAGCTTGCCAAAGCAAGCTTAGAAAACATTACATGCGCTACTCAGGATAAACGATAATATTTTTGAATTTTTAACATTCTTACGGAAGTGAGAATTAAAGCCTGATGACCATAGCGAAGGTGTTACACCCGGTCCCATTCCGAACCCGGAAGTTAAGCCCTTCGTCGCCGATGATACTCGCAAGGGGAAAGTAGGTGTCGTCAGGCTTTTTTATTTTACCCCCTTCTCCTGCCTTTGCCTGCCATTTTGACCTTCTTGATTTATCAATATTTCATAAACTCCGCAAATAAAACTGTTAAACCATATGTAATACTTATTATATAACAAGGGTAATATGATTTAATTGCCAGACAGGTTATAACATTCGGTAAATTATTAAAATTAGCTTATTAAGCTTGTTAGGCGAATTTGACTAAATAAAGATATTTTAATATAATATGCCTGACCTGTTATTACAGTCATAAAGTTTGTTAATAATATTCGCGGATTATTCATCGTTAATAATCAGGAAAAACGATATATTCATTTATTGGGGACGCACTTTTATTATAGATTAATTTATGTGAAAAAAATCAATTATATAAGGTTAATTTAATGAAGTTTATAATTTTATCTTTTATTGCAGTCATTTTATCTTCTGTTCCTCTTTTTGCTTCATGGGATACTAACACTGTGACAGGTGTTCTTGATTTCAGTATATCAACAAATATAAATGATCTTGACAGTAAGTCAGTATCTGAGCTTGTACAAGCGGAAATAGTCCACAGAAACGCGTTTACCGTAGTAGAAAGAGAACAGATTGAAAGAATAATTGAAGAAAAAAAACTCGAAATGTCCGGTCTTACGGAAAGTGAACAGGCACAGAGCATCGGAAATTTATTAGGCGCGGATAAAATAATCACCGGATCGATTTCTAAAATAGGGAACAGTTATTTTGTAATAATAAAGGGCATCAATACTAAAAATGGAGTTGTTGAATATAGTGATGAAAACTCATTTATTTCAATGGATAATCTTCAGAAGTCATTACAGGAAGTTGCAGACAGGTTTGTTAACGATACCCAGGGAATAAAATCAACTGGTGTAACTGATAATATTATTATAACAAATAATAATATTACAAATAGAAGCAATTCAAATAATGATCTTGATAAACTGCAGGTTATGATAAACAATAATGAATTTCTGAAAAACTCCAATATTCCCGAGATGATGGATTATTCCGGGGAAATTCCATATGATTTCAGGGATGCCATATATCAAAAGCACAGGAAAGGTGATTTCTGGCCTATATTTGGAAATATTTTCATACCAAGCCTCGGGAGTTTCTGCCAGGGTGATTTTACCGGAGGGTTGATATCAGGGTTTGGTGTTTATGGATCGGCATTTATGTCATCAAAAAGCAATTCTTCAACATGGGGCACGCTGGCAGGCGCTTTTTATATTTACGGTATAATTGAACCGGCACTTTTCGCGGGGAACTGGAACAGCAAGCTGAAATCTTCATTGTTATTATCACAATTACAGTTCCGGCAGGATAATAGTTTATATTCATTTAATAATGAAGCAAAGAGCGTTTCATTTACAGTTTGCATTTTTCAGGATAAATTTTAAGGAAATGTTAAATGAATGGTTTTATATTAAAAAAGTCCTTTTTTGATTTCTGGGATAACCTTTTCAAAGTCATATTGATGAATGCTGGTTATACACTCATATTCCTTATATTTGGCTCATTGTCATTTTTACTGAAATTCAATTTTTATGCTTTTATATCTGTTTTTCTTATCGGGGCGGCTTTTTTATTTATATATTCCGGAGCGGTATCTCTAACAGCATGGGATATAATAAATCATAAGGAAATGAGTTTTTCTGATTTTTTCAGGTATATCAAAGATTCCTGGAAAACCAGCCTTTTATTCTTCGCCTTATTTGCCGTATATATATTTATAATGATAAGTTCTCTGCCATTTTATATATCAATGAAAAACATATTCGGCGTAATATGCGCTTCATTGTTGTTCTGGCTTGGGCTTGCTTTCGTTCTTATGTTCCAGTATGTTTTCCCGGTATATTCGCAACTGGATAAGAGTTTTAAAAAATCCGTAAAAAAAAGTTTTCTTATTCTAATGGATAACCCGCTGTTTTCAATATACCTATTCCTGGTTTCCTGCGTTTTATTTATTATTTCTTTTTTTACAGGATTTCTTATACCGGGAGTAGGTTATATAATGATATGGGTTAATACCGGGTTAAAAATAAAACTTTATAAATATGATTATCTTGAAAAATATCCCGACACTCCAAGGAATAAAATTCCCTATAAAGATCTTTATAAGGAAGATGACGATTTAATCGGTAAAAGGTCTTTAAAAAACCTCATATTTCCATGGAGGGATTGATATATCAACGGAATGAAAGCGTTTTAAACAATTAAAAAGTTATTCACTTCCATCAAACTCATCAGTAAACTTAAGATGTGGAAGCTTTTGAACGATAATGATAGCAGATAACTGAAGGGCCCGCATAAATCCAAGGAGGGAAATATGATGGTGAATGGTTTAAATCCTTTGGTTTTCAATCAGGAGCTTCAGGATATTAACACGCAGGGAAGAGATCCTGCAGCCGAAAAACCTGATATTGAAGCCAAAGAAGTAAAAAAAGAACCTGAACATGACAACCCGGAGAAAGCCGTGGAAAAATTAAAACAGGAGAAGGATGAAGATTCTAAAGGCAGCGAAAGTGATTACCAGCTTAAGGAATTATTGTTCCTAATGACTGCCAGAGGAAATTCAACAACAGTAGAAAAGCTTGCCGAACTTCTTAAAAAAGAAAGAGACATGCTGCAGGGCCATTAACATTGAGCCTGTTGCCCTCAAACAGCAGCGTTTCTGCTGTTTAAGCCTTTAAATCAAATAAGGTCCGCCTGTATGTTCAACTGTTTATAAACTCTCTTCCCGAGTAAAGGTACCTTTTTATTTTTTTTGTGGATGTTTTTGGAAATTCCTCCCTGTGAATTCTCCATCCCCTGATTTTCTTGTAATCCGGAAGCTTCGAATTAATGTTTCTCACTCCCTCACCGATAGTGTTTTCTATATAATCATCCGTTATATGTATATTCATAACCATTGAATAAGTATCAAAATATTCATAATTTGGAACAATATATGCATATATATATTCTCCCCTGCTGTGTTCTGATTCCGGTACCCCGATCAAAAGCGATTCCAGAATGTAAGGGCATTCGTTAATCAGTTCCTCGATTTCCTCCGGGTAAATATTTTTTCCTCCGGGTGTTACAATTATATTTTTTTTCCTGCCGGTTATGTATAAATAACCCTCACTGTCAATCTTCCCGATATCCCCTGTGAAAAGCCACCCGTCTTTATCAATAACTTCCTTGGTTATTTTAGGGTTCTTATAATATCCCTTCATGACGCTTTCTCCCCTGATGCAAATTTCTCCGTTGCCTTCAAGGTCCTTTTCAGCTATCCTGATCTCAGTGCCTTCAAGAGGTATGCCCACTGAATCATTTTTGACTTTCCGGTTCAGGCGGTTTAATGATATAATGGGGGAATATTCTGTCAGCCCGTACCCGTTCAGGAGCGTTAATCCAAGCGTTTCAAATCCTCCTGCGACTTTCAGATTTAATGGTGCCGCGCCGGATACAGCAAATTTTACGGTTAAAAGGCTTGCTTTTTTCCTTATAAATGCGAAGATCGCTTTGCCTGCCGTATTATTCGTCAGTTTATTTAATCCGGAGGTCAGGTAATATAGGCCAAGTATAAGCTGTTTGATAATAACCGGCAGATCTCTTATCTGTCTCATTATACCTTCATATATTTTTTCGAACAGCATCGGTACGCCAATAAGAACCGTAACTCCTGTTTCAGCTATATTGGCAAGCATTTTATTAGGCTTAAGGCTTTCTGCATATGTGACGCATCCCCCCACATAAAAAGTAGTTAATTCCACAGAGAACTGGAACGTATGATGAAGCGGCAGAATGGAAAGAACATTATCATTCTGGTTAATGTCGATAGCGGAAGAACTGGCTTTGAACTGGTATGCGAAATTTCCATGACTCAAAAGCACACCCTTAGGGTTGCCTGTTGTACCGGATGTGTAAATAAGAGATGCTATATCGGAAGGCCTGACATTATGGAACCTGGTTTTTTTTACATATTTCGCGCCGGTACTGATTATATCACTGAATAATTTTACTTTTTTATTCTGACCGGCTATTTTCCTGTCGTCTTCAAATAAAATAATTTCAGTAAATGACTTTGCCATTTCCGGTTCACAGCATATATTATCATAAAGTGATCTTGATAAAAATATCGTCCTTGCCTTACAGTCGATTATCAGATTTTTCACCTCAAGATCGGTAAGTTTTGAGTCTAACGGCACTGCCCAAACACCGTTGTAAACTATTCCGAAATAGGCCATGAGCCATTCGGGCCTGTTTTCAGAGTATATTGCAACCATGTGGCCTCTTCTTAAATGCCTGAAACGCTCAAAATATGCGGCTATGCATAAAGCAATCCTGTTGTAATCGCTGAATGTATAATTTTTATAATTTTCATTGCCGTTTTTTATCTGTGTGGCTGTTTTATCGCCATATATGCTAATATAATCAATAAGATCCCTGATAGTATTCAGCATAATAACAATCCTCCGGTAAAATGAGTTAATAAAATTCAAACTATTTAATAATATCATAAATTTATTAAAAGTCAACATGCCTTTCATCATTAAGATAAACATAAAATAATTAGCCTATCCCCGGGCTTACCCCTGCGGGCACACGAGCCGGGACTAACCAGTTTAGTCCTAAAATTTACAATTTATTATATTTATATTAATTAGTTAGCACCTTAATCCCGCTACTACACATGTTGATTCTGTTTCATACTTATTAATAAAACCTCAATGGTGTTTTTTTCGGAGCCATCTGGTTTATCCCGGTGAAAATAATGAACCGGGGATAGGCATATAAAATAATTATGTGAAATATAATCTGTAATAATGGACAGGTGTGTAACTATCTGATCCATATATATATAATCTTATATGCTTTTCATGCCGCCTTAAAATATATCAATTATGTCTTGACTTTTATATAATAATTTATATAATATTATCCATAAATTGGTACCGGAGTGTTCATGCCGGATTTGACAGAAGAAGTGCGCCTGCTGAAAGTGAAAGAAAAAGCTGTTATCCTTTCTCACTATTATCAGCAGCCGGAAGTTCAGGAAGCAGCTGATTATGTAGGAGATTCTTTAGGTCTTGCCAGGATGGCGCAAAAGGCCGAAAGTCCAGTTATTGTGATGTGCGGTGTTTATTTCATGGCGGAAACCGCGGCTTTATTAAATCCTGACAAGGTTGTGCTTATTCCGGATAAAGATGCCGGGTGTCCCCTGGCCGAATTTGCGACAGCATCGATAGTAAAAGAATGGAGAAAGCGTTATCCTGAACATACGTTTGTAGCGTATGTAAATTCCAGCGCCGAAGTAAAAGCGCTGTCCGATATATGCTGCACTTCATCAAATGCTGTTCAGATTGTGAGGAAGCTCGCAAATGATAAAATAGTATTTTTACCCGATAAGAACCTCGGTGCATATGTGCAGAAGCTTGTGCCTGAAAAAGAAATAATTCTTTGGCCGGGTTATTGTGTTGTTCATGAAAATGCTGATTTGCAGAAAATTATCAAAGCGAAAAATGAAAATCCCGATGCCCTAATAATAGCTCATCCTGAATGCCGTAACGAGGTCCTTGAAATAGCGGACGGAATATGCAGTACAGGACAAATGGTGGATTTTGTCAATAATAACATGAATGTCAGGAAATTTATTATTGTTACGGAAAGAGGAATGATTC
>Ga0364881_10459_pt1 | contig 22131 bp, 17 predicted proteins | sample ExccelJu500001D4_5_FD_206923 | JGI IMG/M metagenome (GOLD analysis project Ga0364881, IMG submission 206923) | Enriched cells from Trout Bog Lake Hypolimnion, Wisconsin, USA - BchlTB.July30.5000.01.D4 | ecosystem: Environmental > Aquatic > Freshwater > Lake > Hypolimnion/Profundal zone | place...
AAAATGTTTCGCAGTCGCTTAGCGAAAAATTGACCGGTTTGATATTGAGTCGCTTGGACAGTGTGCTGACAGATGCCTCACATCCGTGGCGGAAAGAGTATTCCGATTGGTTGTCCGAATATATGGTCCGATTGCGCAACGATGAGACTTTGCGATCTTCCTTTAATGACGTTAAGAACCGATTGGTGCAGGACACGGCTTTGAACAAATTTATGATGGCGGTCTGGGGTGATATCAAACAAAAACTGAGCGGTGACTTGGCTTCAGATGAATCAGTTCTGGGGCGCTATGCATCCGCTGGGCTTCGAGGCATGGGTGAGCGTTTGTCTAATGACAATGAGCTACAGGAATCGATCAATCAGCATATCTACAACGCAGTTGGGAGTGCAACGGAGAATTTGCGTGAGGGTGTGACTAAGCATATTTCCGGGACTATCAAGGCTTGGGATGACCGGCAACTAGTTCAGGAATTGGAACTCAGCGTAGGTCGTGATCTGCAGTTCATCCGCATTAACGGGACGCTAGTTGGTGGTCTAGCAGGGTTGTTGATCTACAGTATCGCTCAGTTTGGATAGTGTTCTCGTTTCAAATCCTAGCCGTCGATCTGCTGAAACTTAATGAAAAATACAATGTACTTTATGCCGGTAGCAGGGAAGATCTTTCAATGTATTGAATGCGGCGAGGCTACCTGCTCATCCAGGAGTATGCATGAGTTTAAAAATTTCATTCGAAGTAAAGTATTTTTTCATACTGTTCTTGAGTGACCTTTTGTTATTGGCTACATCAAACTCTTCGCCATCAGCCTCAGCTGGAGCTAGTAGGTTGATCAACGTCGTTTCAGTCATGGAAATTCCACGGCAACGTTGCCAAAGATGTAAATCAATATACCCTAGTAAGTTGTACTTCGCCCATTCTAGCTTTTCATTCTTGTGAACTTTTCGAGTATCATATTCTATTAGAATATGATCTAACCATTCAGAGAAGCTGATTAAAATCTCAGACTTTGGCGCGCTAAGTGAAATAAGGAGCGCCTTCGACGGGAAGATGTCAGTATCTGGATTAATATTCGATTTTCCTAAGTTCACGACTTGTTCGCCTAGGCATGCCAATACGATATCGTTCAGTTCGATTACGGGATTCAAATGCACACTAGTGCTTCCTGTAAAGGGAAGTTTCATAATTATCTTGACAGCAGGTAGTACTTTAAGTCCGGGTTCACCCTGATCTAATCGATTGGCGATTAATTTTCTTAGCGAGAGCGCATGTGCCCACTGACTAAACCTAAATTGTTCACAACCGATGTACCTTGAACGATCAAAAATTTTCTTCACTTCATCTAGTGCAATTTGGTCATTCTCAACTTGAGTCTTTGCTTTACCTTGTCCTGATTGTACAGTCATAGCGGTTGGTTTGAGTGATGTCGGTAGACGTATGCTTAAATCTGAATTTCTTGGACATTCGTCAGATTGTGAAACTTTGATGGTGTAGCCCAATCTTTATTTTGGGTAACATAATGGGTAACAGCTTAATTTGCAGAAATCCCTCTGTAGATATGGACTTTTTGTAGTTGTTACCCATGTTACCCATATTACCTGTTTTAGTAAGAGAGTTTATTATTGTCTTCCATTTTTAAGGGGAAATTTATAAGACCTGATTTGATCTTAGAAAAATTGTATGCTTGAAAGACTATTGATGTGTGTTGAAAATTTGGGCTACATGGGTAACAGCGCCGTAAGCCATTGATTTATAAGGATTTTTGCTGTTACCCATTTGTTACCTGTTACACAATCTCAACTCTAGGTCTCCCACTGTTGAGATGTGACTATGATTTGAGTCAATTTATTGACGCACCATCCTGTTCGTTGAGGATTTCAGAACGCACGTGGTAGATACGCGTTGTGCCCATGCCTGGAAGGCGTTTGTTGGTCTGTGGCTTGCCTTGCGGGTCTAGTACCAGCGCGTTGGCTCGCACGAGATCCTTGGTAACCTGTCGTGGGTTCATGCCAACGAATATTACTGATCTGAATGCGTCTGGAAGGATATAGAAGTCGGTGAGGCCGTCTGCGGCTAGTTCTCTGAAGCCCAGCCGCTGGAACGTGACTCGATTTGGAGCTGAAGCCTCAATTCCATTCAGACCAATTTCTGTAAATCCACTTTCACCACGTTCCACGAGTACACTGCGCAGTTGCTGCAGCGCTTGATTCGCTTCTGCATTACCGACACCACCCCGAGCCTCAAGCCACTGCAGGCAGCAGCGTTGAATAAGCGCCGATGCCTCACCGGAGTTCCACAGGAGGATGCCAAGGTCAATGCAGGATTCCATGGCAGCAGCAACCAGAGCGAAGCGTCGGATTGATCGGCTGACTTGGCCGTGTGAAGCTGGTGGCGTGTTGGTGGCGCAAAAATCCAGGATACGACTGCGAACAACCATCAGGATTTGTTCACGCTGGTGAGGGTCAGCAAGGGCAGTTACAAACGCCCGCCCAACAATACCATAGTTGCGTGTGGCTTCTTGTTTCACCAGTCGTGAAAGTGATTCACCGCCTGATTGATCGTGAACGGTATCAAAAATACCAAACCCGCACCCAGCGTCAGCAGGCAAGTCTACCAAGCGGGTTTGTTGACCAGCCATGGTTCTCCTGCCCGCTGACGCCATGTGCTGTTCAAGCTCAACCTCTCCAGTTGATAGAAACAAGAATTGCCAGGATGAGGGACGCCGTGAAGAGCCATCTTGCTGGGCCCGCATCTTTCCCTGACCGTTCCCAATCATATATACCCCTTCGCCAGCTTCAACAGGGTTGACTTGGCTTAGTTCATCCAAGACCATCGTAGTGTCGTTATGTAAGGTCGCCCTGGCCTCAATGCCATTGACAGTTGACCGCCAACGGGTGATAAACGTTTCGGGCTTGCCCCATATGGAGCAGGTTACAAAGGCTGCGGTCGTCTTGCCGCAAGAGCTGTTGCCGAAGAGATGAAAGCCACCGTTTTCTTCGCCCATTAGTCGCAGCAATGGTCCAGCCACACCAACTCCTGCCGCCAATGCCATCCTGGAATTTCCTCGACACAATGAACCGACGTTGCTGTTCCAGCTATGCACGCTGCCAGACTGGCCGAATACGTTTCCTGTCGGATCAGAGGTCTGGTAGCTAATGAGTTCATCGGTACTTCCAATGTGAGAGCCATCGGGGAATACGAAGACGAAATCACTCCAGCCTGGTCTGAAAACAGATTTGGCAAGGCGTGTCTGTGGTGCTGTGAGGAGGTATTTGCAAAGGGCCATTCGGTCTTTCGGTTCTGGGGAAACGTAAGCGCCAAGACTGAGCAACATCTGTGCAAACAAGGTGCTGCCTGCGAGCAGACCACGAGGGATGCACCACTCGTGTGTTACACCGCTCATATCTGGTAGTTCGGTACAAACACCCCATTCAGCGCTGTCCTCGTTTCGGGCGTGGGCCACGACATTGATTCTTGAGGCAATGAGCGTGTAAATATCCTCGCCATCTTTTTTCTTGATGCTGTACACGCCGCTGTTGTCTACCTTAAAGTCGTCGAAAACTACCGTCTCGGGAGTAATGAAAATTGGTTGAGTTTCAACGCGGACGTTCCACCCTTGGACGGCGTCAACCAGCATGGCCGGTCCAGCGACAATCATCTTGGCCGGTTCAGCGACAAACATGATGGCCGGTGGTGAGGAGTCGAAGGCGGCGTAGCCGCCGAGACGACGAACCACCGGCCATCATGGTTTTTAGGGGGTTCAAGATGGCCAGCTCAAATCTCAATAAGAGAGTTCCGCTTAGTGCCATCAGCCCGAATCACCGATCAGCAGGTATCCCTCTACATGAACGCCCGAAAGAAAAATTCCCAAGTGCTCGCCGCCGCCAAAGCCGGCATCAGCGAACGCAGTGCCCGTCGCATTGATATTGCCCCCAGCCTTCCCTCACAGAATCCCCGGCGCTATTGGCGCTCCCGTGTCGATCCATTTTTAAAAGTCTGGGATGCTGAAGTCATTCCTTTGCTCAAGAGTGCGCCCAAGCTGATGGCCATCACCCTGCTGCGAAAACTTCAGGATGACCACCCCAACGACTTCCCTGACGGCACGCTGCGTACTTTGCAGCGCCATATTCGCCAATGGCGTGCCATAGAGGGCCCTGCCAAGGAAGTGTTCTTCCCCCAGGACCATGCACCGGGCCATCGTGGTTTGTCGGACTTCACCTCCATGGGGGAGTTGCGCATCACGATTGCCAGTGTTCCGTTTGCCCACATCCTGTACCACTTCGTACTTGCCTTCTCCCGCTGGGAACACGTTGAAGTGGTCGAAGGTGGGGAGAGCTTTGAGGCCCTATCCAAGGGACTGCAGAACGCCCTGTGGCAGGCAGGTGGCACACCGCAAGAACACCGAACGGACAGTCTGTCGGCGGCCTTCAAGAACCTGACCGAGGAAGAGGACTTTACGGTTCGCTATACGGCCCTGATTGACCATTACGGTATGGCCGCCACTCGCAACAACCGCGGCGTGAGCAACGAGAACGGCAGCGTCGAGTCATCACACCGCTACCTGAAAGAGGCGCTGGAGCAGGCGCTGCTTTTGCGCGGACACCGCGACTTCGAGGACCGCGCGGCCTATGAAAGCTTTGTGCGGGAGTCCGTGATGCGGCGTAATCGGCGCAACGCGGCAGCCTTCCAGGTTGAGCGTGCGCAACTCAAGGACCTGCCCCAGAGGCGAACGACTGACTTTGTTGAAGAGGAAGGCCGGGTTACGCGTTCGAGCACCTTTACGATTTGTGGCGTCCTGTACAGCGCGCCCTCCAGGCTGATTGGGCAGCGCCTGAAGGTGCGTCTGTACAGTGACCGCCTTGACTGCTACCTGTCCGGCGCGCTGGTTCTGAGCCTGGCTCGTGGGAAGCGTTCGCCCGTCACCGGGCGTGGTCGGGTGATCGACTACCGCCACTTTATCGAGGCCCTCAAACGTAAGCCCCAGGCGTTCAAAGGCTTGGTGTTCCGCGATGCCCTGTTCCCCCGGGAGGCATACCGCCGGACCTGGGAGCAGCTTGATGCCAAGTTGACCCAGCGTCTGGCGTGCCACGCGATCGTGGGCCTGCTGGAGATGGCGGCCAACGATGGGGTGGAGGCGGTGCTGGCGGTTCGACTTGAGGCGCTCCTGGCAGCGGGGGTGCTGCCCGACGTCAAGCGTCTGCGGGAAGAATTCGCCCCGCGCAAGACCGAGGTCCCGCATGTCACGGTGGAGATTCCGCCGCCAAGCGTCTATGACGCGCTGCTGCCCAGTGCACAGACCCCTGAACAAGAAGAGGTGGTGGCATGAGCGCCCAGGCCTTCGAGCCAGCACGCAACGCATTGATGCTCACCGAACTTCGCCTACCCACGATGGGCAGGTTGTGGGAGGAGTTTGCGCAGCGTTCGGACAAAGAGGGGTGGCCGGCCGGGCGTTTCCTGAGCGGCTTGCTGGAGCACGAACTGGCCGAGAGGGCCAAGCGCCGACTCGAGCGCCACCGTGGCGAGTCCCAGTTGGATATGACCAAGACGCTGGCTAGCTTCGAGTTTGCCGAGGTACCCATGCTCTCCAAGGCCCACGTCATGGCGCTGGCTGGTGGAGGCTCTTGGATCGACAAGGGAGCCACGATTCTGATCTTTGGGCCACCTGGCGTTGGGAAAAGCCATGTGGCGTGCGGTATCGGCCATGCGCTGATTGATGCCGGCTACCGTGTGCTGTACATGCGCACCAGTGAACTGGTGCAGCGCTTGCAAGCGGCACGCCAAAGTTTGCAACTGCCCCATGCCCTGGAAAAGCTGGACCGCTATGACTTGCTCATTCTGGATGACCTGTCGTATGTCCGAAAGGACCAGGCCGAAACGAGCGTGCTGTTTGAGCTGATCTCCGAGCGCTACGAGCGACGCAGCATCCTGATTACGGCCAATCAGCCGTTCTCCGGTTGGGGCAACGTGTTCCCGGATCCGGGCATGACAGTAGCGGCAATTGACCGCCTGGTGCACCACTCCACGATCTTCGAGCTCCACCAAGTCGAGAGCTACCGCAGCAAAGAGGCCCTTCGGCAGCAGAGGATTCAACTTGAAAACGACAAACAGAATCGCAAGCGTCAACCATCAAATGACAGCGACAACCATCCCAAGGAGCCAATGAAATAGCCCATTAACCAACGACATTCATCACCCCTAACCGGCCAAGATGATTGTCGCTGGACCGGCCATGCTGGTTGACGCCGTCCAGCCCGGAGAGACCCTTCCATCGGCGTCCACTTGGGCGGATGAGCACCGGGACCAGTCCACAGCATCCTGGCACTATGTTAATTTTCCGCGCGGCGACTGCCTTTACATTGAGCAACGGGACTGTCCCGATGGCAACTGCGTTGTCTATGCCATCAAAAAGGAGGTCGCAATCCTGGAGTCCAACGCGCCGGACGAGAAGCGGCTTATCGCGCTGAAGTACCTTGTCCATTTGGTTGGCGATGTGCATCAGCCACTGCATGCAGGCTACATAGACGACAAAGGCGGCAACACGTACCAGCTCCAGGCCTTCATGCGGGGCAGCAACCTGCACGCGGTGTGGGATACAGGGCTCATCAAGAACCTGAACGAAGAACCGGAGGCAATGGCGGCCCGACTGCAAGGGGTTCGAACAACGTTTCCGGTGACGGATTTGGACCCGGTGACGGCTGCCCAAGAGTCCTGCATGATTGTTTCCACGAGGGGGTTCTACCCCGAGCGCCTAGTCGAGCTGCCGTACATTCAGAGATACACGCCGGTCGCCGAAAGGAGACTGGCCGCTGCTGGTGCGCGACTGGCCGGCATATTGAACGCAGCCTTGAAGTAGCCAACCAAAAAAGCGGTGGTGCCATCTCTGATGATGCCAAAGGACCAAGTCAAATTCCTCGTCGGCTATTGCATCTTCATGTTGCTATTTACGCAGCTCTTGCAACACAGCCACCGCTATCAGGCACTGTTGGAGCCTTTAGCAGCATTCTTCGGCTCCGTGCTGGCAATTTGAATTCAGCCCTTCCAATCAAGAACGGATGGGTCGTGGGCAGGATTCACCCTGTTAACCGAGACGAGAGCCCCATCAGCTTTTGGCTACTGGATGCAATGGGTTTTGGGATTGGCGCGTATCTGATTTATCGGGGCGTGCTGTGGCTCGCGTCGCTCATCTGAGCGTGACGCTGGGATTGATGGGTGCATCGGCCAGTCTGAAAGAGCTTCCTTTCATGGCGACCACTCGGTGGCCGAACTGACCCACTGTAATTTACAACGGGCACTCCCTCAAATACCCCTTTGCGTCAACGGCCAATGGGCTTTCCTTGAGGACAAATCCCCACTTCCAAGAATCTAATTTTAACTGTTGTTGTATCCAGTGCTGAATGCGCATACAGTTATAAAAATCCGAAATTCGCACAAAGGAAGAAGCCATGCAATCCAGCTACGAAAGCAACCCCATCGTTGAGCTCAGCCACTGGTCCGTGTACGAGGTGCCGCTGCATGGGCCCGGCGCCCCATGGACAAGGCACTTTGTTGGCTACTCCGAAGAACAGGGGCTTGCGCAGGTCAGCCCGGCCATCTTGATGTTTGACCCGGAGCATGGTGTGGCAGCCTCGGCCAGTCGCCGCGTGTTTCAGCTGGTTGGTGACTCTGGCCGCCATCCTGAGGCGGAGCGCATGTGGGCACGCTGGAAGGCGCTCAATGCTCTTCAGCACGAGCGCGATGTCACGCCCGGCTTTTTCAAAGCCATAGGAGCGTGGGAAGGCAACGTTGTCGCCTAACGGCAGTGCAAATTTCTGTCGCAATAGACACTACTTCTCGAAGATGTTTTTGAGGTCAGAGAGGGTTGTTAAGCATGATTTTGGCGCCCCATTGTTCCCAAGCAAACCTCATCAGGTTCATCTGGTCCGGCCTCAACCGCCTTGGGCCATGCGACGGCCATTCGACTGGGGCATAACAATGTCCGGATTGCTAACGCGTGTTTTGCGACAGTCTCACCACATCGCACCCAAAGGATGTAATGTGCCCGCAGGAGGTCACCATGGAAACTCACAAGCACGACCTGAGAATCCTATTCCAACAGCTCGGACTGCAATCAGCTCAAGCTGACATTGATGCCTTTGTAGATATGAACAGGCTAAAAATGGGGCAGCAACTGTGGGATGCCGATTTCTGGAGTCCTCAACAGGCTGCTTTTTTGGCCCAGTCCATTGCCGATGATGCAGACTGGGCTGAATCAGTCGATGAACTGGCGAAAATGCTTAGTTGAAGCTACCGCCTTAGTGCTCTTGGATTTTTGCGGCTCAGTGGTTGGCAGCGCCACCGCCACCAAACGTCGGCTCCACCACAACGGCCGTCCCATAGCAAAGCACCTCAGTCAGCCCTGCCATCAATTCGGTCGCGTCATAGCGCACCATGATGATGGCATTGGCGCCATGCTGGAGGGCATGCTGGCACATTAGGTCTTAGGCCTCGGAGCGGGCTTGTTCACAGAGGCTCATGTAAGCAGAAATATTGCCGCCAAAGAGGGTCTGCAGATAGCTGGATAAGAACGTAGGTCGATGCTTCAGCTGCAATTGCTGTAGGGCTTCGCGCACGCTCAATGGGCCGTCTCGCTGGCAAGCCAGAAGCCGCTCTACCTGTTCGGTTACTTGCGTCGTTGCAACCAACTCTGCAAAGCGCACCACCACCCGTAAACGCATTCCCACCTCCAGAAATTGCGGCTCCGGCAACCCTAGTGCCAGCGCTTCTGAATAAATGCGGCGCACTCCACTACCCCACTGCTCAATCAGGTTGAGCTCTCTAAAGACACGGGCAATCACATGGTTACGAATCTTGGAGACTCCCAGTCGCATTTCCTCCATGGTCATACCAGGCAGCAAGATGCCGGGATTTTCAATTTCGATTCGGTCATCAAAAAATGCAATGCGAATCGGGGCTCCGCGCTGCGAATAGTCCGAGTGCACCAGCGCATTGATCACCGCCTCGCGCAAAAGGGTAAGTGGAATACTCCAAACGTCTTTACGGCGGGCCTCAGTAAAGTCGGCGCCCCGCATGGCGTGCTTTTTGAGGAACAGCATGATGCTCTCCACTGCCTGCGGTAAAGGCTCGTGAATATCGATGTGGTCAAAAATGGCAGCCTTGTCCGTTCCGACAAAGCGACCACATTGCACCCATGCATCGGAAAAGTGTTGCGTGCGCTCCTTGCCAAACAGCAGCACCGCACCCTTGGTTGGCACCAACCTACCCTGATACTTGGTCACCAGCTTGAGCGTACGCAGTGCCTGATCATCCAAAGCGCTGATTCCCCCAAACAGCCCCTTGGCCGACACCAGATCCAAATCTTCCAAATCAAGTTCTGGCATGGGCAACTCATCAAACACGACACCTTCTGCCGTGCGACGCAGTTCGTCAATCAGTGCCTGGTCGGCCTGCCGACTGGAAGAACCCAGTCGCACATACACACCATGCTCCGGACCTTCAGCCTTGAGCCAATGCGGGCGTGATCCGCTGACAAACACGTCCACCATCAGCAGCGTCTTGCCATCCACTGTGATCATTTCCACATTGGGCACCAGTCGCGGTGCTATGCCATCAGCAATCAGGCTGCAAAGGCGCTCCTCTTCATCCAGGGGATGGGATACACCAAGGACCTGGTGATCATCTGCCGCACCAACGATGAGTCTGCCGCCTGCCGTATTGGCAAAGGCCACCAAGGTTTTCAGAAACAAGTACTTCCGTTCTGTGAACAGGCGGTAAAGGCTCTGGTTGAAACGCGCGGATCGAGGCGATAGGCATCGGTCCGGGCAGCGGTTCAACTTAAAATCCGAGTGTCATCCCGATCTAGCAGTGAACTACCCCACCCACTTTACAGTGCGCATGCGTCGACACCAGAAAATTCAACTTGTTGGCACTTCTGTGCTGGTCACGGGGCTTATTGCCGCGCTTGTGATTTACCTTATGGCCCGGGCTGGAAGCAGTGTGCAAAATATGCCTGATTTCTCGCAAGACCGACGTTTCAATCTGGAGCTTGAACGCATCGGCGGAAAGTCAGCCGTATACGTCGCTGCATTTGACCGCTGGCTGTCAGGACTTTGGCACGGTACCGCACTGGCATATACGGTGGTCGCCATGTCCGTGGTCGTTGCGCTGGTTTGTTTCTGGCTAGCCAATTTGATGTCGTATCCACTCACTGAGGTTGCCCAGCCCCGTTCGGAGAAGTCCAGCGAAGGGCAGGAAATCTAACTGATCGCCACCGTAAAGCCGACAGTGGTGATCTCTCCCTGCGAGTCTGCAAACACGGTGCCCTCGTGCATCGTTGCGATTGCTTTCACAATGGCCAATCCCAGTCCATGGCCGGCATGCTCCGGAAAATTGGTGCGTGACGTGTCGGCACGGTAGAAGCGATCGAATATATGGCTGATGTGGTCCGGCGCTATGGCCTCTCCGTAATTGCTGATGGCAATGTGGGCATAGCGGCCCACCACCGATATCTGCGCCGTAATTTGGGTCCCAGCGCGAGAGTACTGAATGGCGTTCTGCAGAAGATTGGTGAGTGCTCTACGAAACAGAGACGTTTCAATGCATGCCTGCTGGTCGCCCACAATCTTGATTCGCAGGTTGGCTTCGTCCAATAGCATCTCCAGAAATTCCGCCGTCTTCTCCACCTCTTGCGCAATGGAAACCGGAGCCAGGCGGTTGGCACGCTCCCCTTGGTCGGCACGGGCAAGGAACAACATATCAGACACGATCACTCGCAGGCGCTCCAGTTCCTCCAAATTGGACTGCAGAATATCCCGCAACTGGCTCGCATCGCGCTCGCGTGTCAGCGCCACTTGGGTCTGCCCGATCAGATTACCCAATGGTGTCCTTAGCTCATGCGCCACATCGTCATTGAAGGTTGCCAGTTGATGGTAGGCGTCCTCCAACCGGTCCAATGCCGCGTTGAACGAACTGCCAAGTTGCGCCAATTCCAGTGACAGTGTTGGAAGTTGAAGCCGTTGTGAGCGGTTGCTAGGGCCAACCTCCTGCGCATCCCGGGACAGCCGCACCACCGGTGCCAGACCGACCCGGGCAACCCAATAGCCCAAGACCGACACCAACACCACACCGAGACTGGTAATCAGTAACAAGGCCACACGAAAGGAGTGCGCCGTTTTGGCGAATGGCTGGGTATCGACGCCGACCACCAGTGTGACCGCTGGACGTGAGTCCGTGGCGGCAAGCTCTTGGCGGATTACACGAAAGCTACGGCCATCCAGTTCCAGATTGACCATCGCGGGCTGCTCATCTGTCACATCCAGTACCTGATGAAGGCCATCGCCGTAACGAAACTCCGGGGCTTCACTCCACAGCCAGTAACGCGCCCGCCCGTCGGAGGGCGACAGAGCCTCGATCTTCTCCTTGGCACGCTTGGCAATGCCAGGCGGATGGGAGTGCATGAGCATGTACCGCATGTCTTCCGTGCGGCTCTGTATTTGTTCAAACTGGTGGCGCTCCAGTTCAGTCTTCATAACCACGTTGAGCGCAAGCGCAATCAGGCTGAAACCCACCACCGCAACAACCGCAAACAGCATCGCCAGTCGCACCGCTATCGACGACTTGAACTCAGTGAGTTTCACTTCGGTCCTCCATAACATAGCCCATGCCACGGATGGTGTGCAAAAGAGTGTTGTCGAAAGGCTGGTCAATCTTGGCCCGCAAGCGTTTGATGGCAACCTCCACCACATTGGTGTTACTGTCGAAGTTCATGTCCCACACAAGTTCGGCAATCACCGTCTTGGACAAAATCTCCCCCTTCCGTTTGGCCAGCAGATTCAGCAGAGCAAACTCCTTGGCCGTGAGGTCCATGCGCTGACCAGCGCGCAACACGCGTCGGCTAATCAGGTCAATCTGCAGGTCACCTATTCGCAGCAGCGTTTGGTCAAGCGTACGGCCTCTGCGCGTGATGGCCTGAATTCTGGCCAGCAACTCATTGAAGGAGAACGGCTTGACAAGATAGTCGTCTGCCCCGCCCTGCAATCCCTTGACTCTGTCGGCGGTACCATCGCGCGCGGTCAACATCAGGACCGGCGTACTCTTGATTTCCCGCAGCGCCCGCAGCACAGAAAAGCCATCCCGACCAGGCAACATGGCATCCAGAACAATGGCGTCATAGTCCTGGTGGGTTGCAAGATGAAGGCCATCGATTCCATCCATCGCCAAGTCTACGCTGTAGCCCTGCTCAGTGAATCCCTGGCGTAGATAGTCGGCCGTCTTGAGTTCGTCCTCGACGATAAGTAATTTCATTTTGTTGCTGTTGGGGCGCTGGCAAGTGCCGCACGGTACGCCGCCCGCGCATCCTTGCGCTGGACATACCAGTGGTGCGCTCGGTCCAAATAGATATAGACGATAGGCGTTGTGAACAACGTCAACATTTGCGAAAGGATCAGACCGCCGACCATGGCATAGCCCAGCGGGCGGCGCAGCTCGGAACCAGCGCCATGCCCGAGCATCAAGGGCAAGCCACTGAGCAGTGCGCACAGCGTGGTCATCATGATGGGGCGAAAGCGTAGCACGCAGGCCTCGTAAATCGCATCCACTGGGCTCATGCCGCGGTCGCGCTCTGCATGCAGGGCAAAGTCAATCATCATGATGCCATTCTTCTTCACTATGCCGATCAGCAGGATGATTCCGATCAGCGCAATCACGCTCAGGTCATAGCCTCCGGCCATCAGGATCAGCAAGGCACCCACACCTGCCGAGGGCAGTGTGGACAGAATGGTCAGCGGGTGGATAAAGCTTTCATAGAGAAAGCCCAGCACAATGTACACCGCCACCAGGGCCGCTGCAATCAGATAGGGCTGCGAGCGCAGCGATTCGCCAAAGGCCTGGGCCGTGCCCTGGAAGTTGCCGTTCAGGCTTTCGGGCATGCCCATGCCTTGCTGGGCATTATGGATCGCGTCCACCGCCTCACCCAGCGAGGAGCCCGGCGTCAGATTGAAGGACAGGGTGACGGCTGGAAACTGACCCTGGTGCGAAATGCTTAGGAAGCCGGTCTTGTTGCTGTCAATTCTGGCAAAGGTCGACAGCGGCACCTGCTGCCCGGTCAACGGCGATGTCAGGTACAGCTTGTCCAGCAAGTTCGGGCTGAGCTGCAGGTCCGGCCTGACCTCCAGGATAACGTGGTAGCTGTTGACCTGGGTGAAGTACTGCGCCACTTGGCGTTGGCCCACGGCATCGTAAATTGTGCCGTCCACCGCGGCCGGGCTGATGCCGAAGCTTGCCGCACGCTCGCGGTCAATCGTGACGCTCACCACCGGCGCCGAGTTTTGCTGGTCGCTGGTGACGTCCTTGAGCTGTGGCAGCTTTCGGAACTGGTTCATCAGCTTGGGCGCCCAGTCGTTGAGCTCATCCAGGTTGGCATCGGTCAGCGTGTATTGGTACTGGGTGCGCGCCAGTCTGCCACCGACGTTGATATCCTGACCGGCCTGCATGAACATGCCTACGCCCGACACCGCCGCCAACTTGGGCCGCAGGCGGGCAATGATTTCATCTGCGTTGGCGCCGCGTCCCGCGTCCTTGGGCTTGAGCCCAATAAAGAAATTTCCGGAATTGAGCGTGGTGCCCCCCGTTGCAAAGCCGAAGGCCTCGACATCCGGATCCTTGGTGATGATGTTCGCCAGCGCCTGCAAGCGCTCCCGCATGGCCATGCTGGACGAGTCCTGGGCCGAGTCGGCGGTGCCGAAGATGAAGCCGGTGTCCTGTTGCGGGAAGAAGCCCTTGGGGATGTAAATAAACAGCGCCACGGTGACGGCCATGGTCGCCAGAAAGCTCATCAGCGTGACAAACTGGTGGCGCAACACAAAGTGCAGGCCGCGCTTGTAGCCATTGAGCATGGCATCAAAGCCCTGCTCAAACAGCATGTACAGGCGGCCGTGCTTTTGCACCTCGCCAGGCTTGTGGCCGTGCAAAAAGCGTGCGCACAACATGGGGGTGAGTGTCAGCGAGATCAGCACCGACACGGCAATGGTCAGCGTCACGGTGACCGCAAATTCCCGGAATAGCCGCCCCACAATGCCGCCCATGAGCAGCAGGGGAATAAACACCGCGACCAGAGACACCGAGATCGAGATGATGGTAAAACTGATTTCGCTAGCGCCCTGGATCGCCGCCTGCATCGGCTCCATGCCATCCTCCACGTGGCGGTAAATATTTTCCAGCATCACCACCGCATCATCCACGACAAAGCCGACCGCAATGGTCAGCGCCATCAGGGACAAATTGTCCAGACTGTAGTTCAGCAGGTACATGATTGCGGCAGTGCCCAGCAGGGCCAGCGGAACGGTCAGACTGGGTATCACTGTCACCGCCACATTGCGCAGGAACACAAAGATGATGGCCACCACCAGACCAATGGAGAGCAGCAGCGTAAACTCCACATCGCGCACCGAGGAGCGAATGTTTTGCGTGCGGTCCAGCAGCGTGTTGACGCGGATGCTGGGCGGCATAGAGGCCTGCAGGCGCGGCATGGCGGCATTGATGCGGTCAACCGTGTCAATCACATTGGAGCCGGGCAGCTTGGTGATGGCGATGACAATGGCGCGGTCATTTTTCACCGTGCTGTCTTTGCCCAGCGCCTGCCCACCATAGGCCCAGGCCGCCAGCTTGTTGTTTTCTGCCGCATCCACCGCCACGCCAACATCACGCACCTTGATCGGCGCGCCATTCCTCCAGGCCAGCACGGTGTCGTTCCACGGCGCGGCCTTGAGCAATTGGTCATTGGTGTAAATATTGAAGGCCTGTTTGGCGCCGTCAATGGTTCCTGTGGGCTGGCTCACCGTGCTGCTGGCAATCACGCCGCGTATGTCTTCCAGCGCCAGTCCCAGGGTCTTGAGCTTTTCAGGATCGACCTGAACGCGCACCGCCGGCTTTTGCGCGCCGTTGACATTGACCAGACCCACGCCCGGTATGCGTGAAATTTGCTGGGCCAGCACATTGTCCGAATAGTCGCTGACCACCGTCAGCGGCAGGGTATCGGACTGCACCGCCAGCACCAAAATCGGAGAGTCGGCCGGGTTGATTTTCTTGATGCTGGGCGGACTCGGCAGATTGCTTGGCAATTGCCCGGCCGCGGCGTTCAGCGCGGATTGCACATCCAGCGCCGCGCCGTCGATATTGCGATCCAGGTCAAACTGCAGCGTCACCTGGGTCTGACCCAGGAAGCTCGACGAGGTCATTTGCGCCAGACCGGGGATCTGCGAAAACTGCCGTTCCAGCGGTTGCGCCACGCTGGCCGCCATGGTTTCGGGTGCAGCACCCGGCAAGCTGCCGGTGACCAGCAGGGTGGGAAAGTCGACCTGTGGCAGCGGTGCCACGGGAAGCAGTGGCCAGGCCGCAGAACCGATCAGGAAGATGGCAATGCCCAACAGGGCCGTGCCAATCGGCCGCTTGATGAATACAGTGGAAATGCTCAAGGCTTCACTCCCGACGCGCTGCTTGCAGCAGCAGGTGGAGCGGCGCTGCTCGCCTCCTTGACCAGTGCTCCTTCAACCATACGGTACATGCCATCCACCACTACCCGGTCGCCGTCATTCAGTCCCTTGGATATGACAGACAGGTTGCCCTCGGTCTGGGCAAGCGTGACCGGCTGCACATGCACCTTGTCTGCAGCACCCACCACGTAGACAAACAGGCCATCCTGACCGCGTTGCACTGCACTGGACGGAATCGTCACCACCTTGTCCAGGGTGCTGAGTGTCAGGCGTACATTGACCGATTGGCCCGGCCACAGGCTGCGGGTGGGATTACTGATGCGGGCCTTCAGGCCTATGGTGCCGCTGGCAATGTCAATCTGGTTGTTGACCAGCACCAGTTCACCAGTGCCCAGAAGCTCTCTTGTCGTGCGGTCCATCACCTCCACCTTGAGGCGCTTGTGGCCAGAGCGCTGGGCCAGATGGATCGCCTGCACATTACTTTCCGGCAGGGAGAACTGCACCGCGATCGGGTCTATCTGGTTGATCACGACCAGCCCAACGGCATCCGCTGCATGCACTATGTTGCCCTGATCAATCAGGCGCGCGCCGACTCTGCCGCTGATAGGCGCAGCAATCGTGGTGTAGCCCAGCTGGACGCCTGCGTAATTCGCTTGCGCCTGGTCCGCCTGCACCACAGCCCGCAATTGGCTAACCAGCGCCTTCTGGGTGTCCAGCACCTGTTGCGTGGTGGCCTCTTCCTTGATCAGGGCTTCGTAGCGCTGCAGGTCGTTTTGTGCGTTGACCAACTGCGCCTCATCCTTGGCCTTTTGCGCATTGGCCTGGTCCAGTTGTGCCTGGAAGCTGCGGGAATCCAAGCGCGCAAGTACCTGCCCGGCCTTGACATCGTCGCCGTCCTGGAAATTAAGCTGTTCGAGCTGACCGTCGACTCTTGCGTGCAGGGTCACCGTGGCCATGGCCAGCGCATTGCCGACGCCGCTGACGGTTTGCTGTACCGATTCGCTTTTGGCACGTGCGATGGTAACCAGCAGCGCCGGAGCCGCTGGCGAAGTCACGGACTGGGCCTGTGCCAAGCCAGGTTGAGCGGTCCACGCGGCGACGCAGGTTGCGAGGCACAGGCAGGCAAACATGGTGCGGTGCTGCGATAAGGGCGAGAAGGAAAGAGGTTTCATCATCATGTGTCTGGAAGGTCGGAGTGCCACGCGGGAATCGGCAGGAATGAACGTTATGAAGGAATGTCGACTGCGCCGGCCTTGGCAGCGGTGTCCGGCGCCGCGCCATGCCAGCCGCCACCAATCGCCTTGATCAATGCAACGGAGGCAGTGAACAAGCGGGCCTGCAGTTGCAGCGCCGTGCGCTCATTGGTCAGTCGACTGGCCTGCACAGTGACGACGGCGGTATAGGGCGCGGTGCCGACGCGATACTGGCTCAAGATGGAGTGCTCCGCGACTCGTGAGGACTGCACTGCAGCATTCTGAAATTCCCATTCGTGCTGAAGCTCGGTCAAGGCGCGCAGGTTGTCTTCTACCTCCTGAAAGCCATTGAGCACCGTTTGCCGGTAAGCGGCGGCGGCGGCATCAAACGCAGCCTTAGCCTGCTCTGCCTGCGCCGTGCGCAGGCCGCCATCGAACAGGGTGCCGGCCAGTGTGCCGCCTATGGCCCAGGCCTGGTAGGGCGTAAAAAACCAGTCGGCCAAGGACGGACCGGCGTTGCCGTAGTTGGAAGCCAGTTGCAGACGGGGAAACCAGGCCGCGCGCGCCACGCCGATGTTGGCGTTGGCAGCCGCCACGCGGCGTTCTGCCGCCGCGATGTCCGGCCTGCGTTCCAGCAGTTCAGACGCCAGGCTTGCCGGTAAGGTGGGCAGCTGCGGTGGCGTGGCCCCCGGTGGCAGGGGCGGGATGGAAAACCGTGCGGGAATGCTGCCTGTCAGGACCGCCATGGCATGCTCTAGTTGGCCACGCGTCAAGGCCAAATCGGTGGCCTGTGCCTTTGCAGCGTTCAGGGTGGCGTTGGCCAGTTCCACGTCCATCGGGCCGGCCACGCCCAAGCGCGCTTGGGCCTGCGTAATCTGCAAGGCCTTGCCATAACCGCCAACCAGCTGTGCGAACAACTCAGACTGGCTATCCACCATACGCAGCTGCAGGTAATCATTGACCAGCGTCGCTTGCACGGCCAAACGCGCGGCACTCAGGTCGTCTGCGCTGGCCTGGGCATTGGCGCTCGCGGCTTCCACGGTTCGGCTCACGCGGTCCCAGAAATCCGGTTCCCAAGCGGCCTGGAATGACCAGTTGTGTGAATTTCCCTGTGCCGGAGCGCCCTGGCTGTAGGCCAGGCCTCGCCCTTCGCTTGCACTCATCCCCAGGGTAGGCGCATTGGCAGCCTGCGCTGAGGGAACCAGTGCCTTGGCCTGGCGGTATTGGGCCTGCGCCATCGCCAGCGACTGGTTGGACTGGTTGGCCTGTTCCACCAGTTGATTGAGCCGGGCATCGCCATACACAGTCCACCAGCTTTCGCTAAGGTCTACCGCTGACGGCTGGGCTGACTTCCAGGCTGCGTTTTCCTTGAGTGCCAGTGGCCCGGCATCGGCCAGGGCGGCCGGGCGTTGGTAATCCGGACCGACTGCGCAACCGGCCAGCAGCAGCAGCGCAATGGCGGTGCAGGACTTTGCCGCACCATCACGCCATATATTGAATGCAGTCCTGTTAGCAGAATCAAAACCTTTAAGCATGTCTATGTTCCAGAATAGGGCTTGACTATAGGAATCTGCACAGACAGCACGCTGTCCGCTAGATTACAAACCTGTCAGAAATAGAGTCGAGAAGAGCTAGACGTCCAGCCTTGCAAGTAAAGACATATTCTGGCGTCTTTGTTGGTCAACGCGTCAGAAAACTTCTTTCCAGCCAATGCGCTCTTTGGTAACAGCAGAACTTGCTAATGCGGTCGCCCCTCGCCTGAATAAGCAGGGTACGCAAGTAGGCGCAGCCAATCTAGGTGATTGCCACCCAGAGTGGGTTTACCTCTCGCTGACTTCTGACTAGGCGCCAGACCAAGCCAGGTCCCAAAGCTGTGGAACTGGGCGAAATGGCCAACTGTCGATGACTGTGCAAATGCCGTCAGCGGCGGGCCAATCCCAAGCAGTTGAACTGTCTTCCAAGCCCGCACTTCACTCTTGATTTAGGTGCAGACGCAGGTGGCAGCGCAACTTACCTTCACAGATCTTTACATTCTAGCCATAGAACAAACTCCATCATTAGCCAAAAATACCAAATGAATTGATCAAAATAAATCGGGAGACTTGTATCAACAGCCGTATGAACTTTTCTGGTGGACCGGGTGCCTTACCTGAGTCGGTACTGCGCAAAACCCGCGATGCCATAGAAGTACTTCCTGAGACTGGCTTGTCTGTGTTGGGGATGAGCCACCGCTCAGAATGGTTTCGCGGGATATTGGATGAGGCGGAGCAAAACTTGCGCCATCTTCTGAAAATTCCCGGTACCCACCAGGTGTTGTTCATGCAGGGCGGAAGCAGTCTGCAGTTCTCAATGCTGCCTATGAACTTCCTACGCGGTCATGTGGCCGGCGCAGACTACTTAGTCACTGGCTATTGGAGCGCAAAGGCGCCTACTGAAGCCCGGCTGGAAGGAATTACTAGGGTGCTCTGGGATGGCGCGCCAGGCCTGTACAAGCGCCTTCCCCGAGCGGATGAATTGCAGTTCTCGCCGGACGCAGCTTACTTGCACTACGTCTCAAACGAAACCGTAGAGGGCCTTCAATTCAGAGCACCGCCTGGCCTGCCGGGTGTTCCGCTGGCCTGCGACATGTCTTCGGACCTACTGGCAGCGCCCATAGATGTCGCCCGCCACGATTTCATCTATGCCCATGCACAGAAAAACCTGGGGCCTTCGGGCGTGACTCTGGTGATACTGAATGACGAGTTTGCCTGCCGAGCTGGTACAGGCCTGCCCACGCTGTTGGACTACCGGACCCACATCGCTGCGCGCTCCAACTACAACACGCCGCCGGTTTTTGCGATTTACGTACTGATGTTGATCACCCGTTGGTTGCGCGATGAGGTGGGTGGTCTGGATGCCATGGCTGAACTGAATCAGCGCAAGTCAGCGTTGGTTTATGCAGCGCTGGACGCGCATCCTGAAGCCTTTGTGCCTCATGCCGACCTGGCGGATCGCTCTCTTATGAACGTCGCGTTCAAGCTTCGCAACGAAAATCGCAACCAAGCGTTTGCTGCGGCAGCAAAGGCGGCAGGCATTCACGGGCTGGACGGCCACCGTTCATTGGGGGGGTGGCGCGCGTCCCTCTACAACGCGATTTCGCTCGATGAAGCTCAGACCCTGGCGAACTGGTTGCACGACTTTGCTGGCGACGCCAGTGCTTATTGAGTTTGAACGTGCGATCTCAAAAAGCAGCGCCAGTGCGTGCAAGTGCATCCGCCCAGTCTGTGCCTACCCATGTGGTGAATGAACTGGTGACTCTGATGAACGCAGGGAATTGGGACTCCTTGGCACGGGTAGCGAAAAAAGTCACCTTGCGCTACCCGGGCAACCTGCTTGGCTGGAGGCTCTTGGGAATTGCTCAATACAACCGTAGGGCCTTCAACGAAGCGGCAGCTGCCTTGCGGCAGTTGCTTAAACTTTCACCAGGTATGGCGGAAGCGCATAGCGAAATGGCCTCTTGTTTGCTCGGGCTGGGCAAATATGAAGCCGCCGAGGCAAGTTTTAAAGTCGCCCTACTTCTCCAACCTGACCTTGCCACGGCTCATGCCAATTATGGCAATTTGCTCACCGACTTGGACCGTACTGCCGAGGCCGAGGCATCGCTCCTTAAATCCCTCACCCTGAATCCAGACGCCGCAAATACCCATAACAGTCTATGCATCTTGCTGCAAAAGACCGGACGACTGAAGGAGGCGCTAAATAGCGCGGGTTGCGCACTGGCATCGAATCCGAATCTCTTCGAAGCCTGGGTGAACTTGGGCAACGTTCAAACGGAACTGAATCAGTTTGAAGGCGCTGCGGCCAGTTACCGACAGGCCATACAGCTTAGGCCTGATTCGGTCCCAGCGCTGTATGCCCTGGGTCATTTGCAAAGCAAATTTGGCGCTCATCCTGAAGAGGCAAAGGTCTGCCTTCAACGGGCGATTGAACTCAACCCTAGCGATTCCAATCTTTATGTAGCCTTGGGAAACGTGTATTTGGCGGCACAAGAACTGCCACGGGCCTGGGAATTGTTCAAACGTGCACAAGACATCAGCCCATTGGTCACCATGCCAGCCAGGAAGGCGCAGGCTGAATTTTCGGTACTGCTGCTGGATGCGGCCGGTGCAGGCTCAATCCCAATGGACTATTTGCTCAGACATGCTGCCTATGAGTGCCACGCGTACTGCGTCATGCCGCAAGGCGTAGCAGATGTCGAATCAGCGAGTGAGTTTTTGCGCGGTAAGGCCGATGTAGTTATTAATATGATTGGAGACGCTGACAACGGCAAAGCTTTTCTACCAGTGGCCCGCAGTTTAGCTGATCGCTTGGCCCTGCCTACCGTCAACCATCCCTTTAAGATCATGCGGACCAACCGGGAGGATATGGGCAGTTTGTTGGCAAACGTGGCGGGTTGTAGATTCCCTAAAACCCAAGAGCTTTCTGAAAAACAATTACGAGAGGCTGTCAGTGAAGGCGCCACATTAGACTTTGCCATGCCTTTGATCATCCGACTGACCGGCACACACGGTGGAACGGACATGGAAAAGGTCGAGACATGGGATGCCGTGACGCAATTTATCGCAACCCATCCTGCACCAAGCTATTACCTTATCGAGTATGTCGACTACCGTTCTGCAGATGGTCAGTTTCGCAAATACCGATTGATCAACATTGGCGGTAAACTATTTCCCTACCATTTGGCGATCCACAGTGACTGGTTGGTACATTACTTCCGAACGGACATGGACAATCAATTGTGGATGCGTGAGGAGGAGGAAAAATTCTTGCGCAGTCCTGAGCAGGTATTTAACGAGATTCAGATGCAGACACTGCGTGATGTTGTGGCCGCGACCCAACTCGATTTCAGTGGAATCGATTGCTCGTTGGACCCGCAAGGGCGGATTTTGATTTTTGAAACCAACGCAACCATGCTCGTACATGACGAAAAAAGCAACCTCTACGCCCATAAGAATCCCTACGTAGAGAGGATCAAGCATGCCTTTAACGAAATGCTTGAAAAGTTGGCACGACAGCCTCACTTGGACCTGAGCTGAATGGTGGACCGCTACCTCCGCTTCAGCTGCGCCCCTTTACCGTCATCCCCACAGGAAAGCACGAAGTTACCACGGACGCCACCGCTGGTGACAAAAGGTGTAAGTAGCCCGGATGGAAATTGCACCGTAGTACCTTCAACACACGTCGCCACGACCTTGTTGACCCTGCCCCGGTAATGCTGGAGGTACTCCAGTGCAGAGAGATTCAAGCTAAAAACAAAGTGCTTCATGGTGACGATGCTAATGCACCGAACTCGTTGAATGACGCCTTTTTGGAAATCCAATCGCCACTAGGGCGAGCCTGCCTTGCCTACCAGCGCCTGGGTGGCCCAACTTTGTGCGCTGCCCATTTCGCATTGCTGCGGGAAGTTCGGGCAAGCAACT
>Ga0364881_10460_pt1 | contig 22092 bp, 13 predicted proteins | sample ExccelJu500001D4_5_FD_206923 | JGI IMG/M metagenome (GOLD analysis project Ga0364881, IMG submission 206923) | Enriched cells from Trout Bog Lake Hypolimnion, Wisconsin, USA - BchlTB.July30.5000.01.D4 | ecosystem: Environmental > Aquatic > Freshwater > Lake > Hypolimnion/Profundal zone | place...
AAAGAGTAAAGGTCGATAAAGCCTTTATCTCCTTCCGGATTGGCGTCCCCCTGTGGTCTTCCGAAAAGAGATATTCAGAACTTTTAGACCTGTTTGACAAGTACAAAGGGGTTACCGATGAGATTACCTTCTTTACATCGACGACCCATCCCCCGCTTCCACTTGATGTTTTCCAGGAACGGGTTGCCATATTAAAGTTTCGAATGGCTGAAGCCCGGAAAAGGGGCTACAAAGCAGGAATCAACATTCTCGCTACCATCGGTCATCACAACGAGAACCTGGATCACTCACTCAGAGAAGATTATACACGGATAACCAATATCGACGGGGAGATTTGTAACGGCTCCTTTTGTCCGAATGACGAAGGGATGAGGCAATATGTTAAAAATATTTATCAGTTAGCTACACAGGCAAATCCCGATTATATCTGGATTGATGACGACATTCGGTTCGGACATATGCCGATCGGTCTTGGATGTTTTTGCGACAATTGCCTGAATATTTTTGAAAAGGAATCGGGAATCAGGTACACCCGCCAAAGCCTGAAGAAAGCATTAAATGAAGGTCCTGCTGATGAAAAGCTGAAACTCCGAGAGGCATGGCTTCAGCATAACCGGAATACCATTTCGCGGCTTTTCGTCCTGATTGAGAAAACTGTTCATGCAATTACGCCAGCATTACCTCTCGGCTTCATGACGGGTGACCGGTTTTATGAAGGGTATGATTTTGACAACTGGTCCAGGATTCTTGCCGGGCCCAATCATGCCCCGGTAATGTGGCGGCCGGGTGGCGGCTTCTATAGCGATATTACTACAAGTGATTTAGTCGGAAAATCACATGATGTTGGAAGACAGGTTTCTATGCTGCCACAGGAGGTGGTTTCTATCCAGTCTGAGATTGAAAATTTCCCTTACCAGCGTTTGAAAAAAGCGGCCAATATCGTGGCGCTGGAAGCGTGTTCACATATCGCAGCAGGGTGTACCGGTGCCGCCTTTAACGTCCTCTCCTTTTATGACGAACCACTTGATGAATACGAACCACTTATGGCCCGGTTACACGAAGCAAGACCATTTTTTGACCTGATGGTCCGGTCGTTGGGCAGATCTGAGCTTGCCGGTATCCAGACTTTCTGGAATAAAAACAGTTTTGCCACCGGAAATATTGATGACGGAAACTGGCTCCATTCCGGAAACCCGCTGGTGAGTCACGACCTATACAACATCGGTCTTCCCACCGGCTATTCAAATAAAACCGCAAAGGTTACTATCCTAGGGAAAGATAATGTTCTGGCACTGTCAAAAGAGGAAATCAAAACGCTCCTTTCCGGTGCAGTTTATATGGACGCCGAGGCGTTAAACCAACTAAACAGGATGGGTTTTAGCGAACTGACCGGCTTTGAGGTGGTACGTTCTGAGAATGTCGACCGGATTGAAAAGTTCACAAATCACCCGCTGAACGGTGAATTTGCAAACAGTCAGCGCGACAACCGGCAGTCGTTCTGGAAATCGGCCGCCTACACACTTCGGCCTGTTAATGAAAATGCAAAGCCTTTAAGTTCACTGATTGACTACTCCGGGAAGGATGTTTCTTCCTGTACTTCCGGAATATTTGAGAATAAACTGGGTGGAAAAATATGCGTTGCAGGCTATTACCCCTGGACTTTTATGGAGAATCGCTCCAAGAGTTCTCAGATGAAATCGGTTTTCCGCTGGCTCTCCAAAGAGACACTCCCGGGGTATATTGCTTCATTTCACAGGATTAACCTTTGGATCCGTGAGCCACAAAGCGGAAAAATAGCCCTCGCTCTTACAAACGCCTCATTCGATCCGGCTAAAAATGTAATCCTCATGTTAAAGACTGAAAACAAGTCGGTTAAGATTTTCGATATGGCCTGTAAGGAAACTACGATAACCTCCTCCGGAAATGATGGCCCTTACCAGAGATTTGTGATTCCTGAGGTTGGGGAATGGGAATTAAGACTGGTTTTATGCGAATCATTTTAATTTCCGGGTTGTTTTAACTTCCAATCCTAATTTTGCCTTTTTGTAGAAGCTGATCAGCTTTTCCGGACTGGAGCCTAACTTCTGCAAAACAAAGAAAACCCATGATTATTAATAAATTAAAAAAACATGAGAATCTGTTTAAATTTTGTTTCCAGGTTCAGTTAGGTATCCGTCAACCGACGGATAGAAAAATTAAAAATAGGCAGGTCGGTTGTAAATTCTTATTCCTACCAACAGATTTTCCCTGCTGGAAATTTTTTAACAAGTTTCAATAATTTTTCCTTATATTTATCTTTAACAATTTACACGTAATACCCGATACAACCCGGGGAGGATTCCATCCGGGAAGACCTGGATTTAAAAGTGAATATTTAGCCTATATGAGCCATGATTGATAAAGCACAGAAAGAAATGAAATTAGAAATCAATAACTTAAGCAAACAGTACAGCAATGGCGTACGTGCCTTAACTGATGTATCTCTTACCATTGATAAAGGAATGTTTGGTTTATTGGGACCAAACGGTGCAGGCAAATCAACCTTAATGCGGATACTTGCAACCCTGCAGGATGCCGATAGTGGGTCTGCCATCCTGGGTGGTACCGATGTATTAAATAATAAAGATGAAGTAAGGAAGGTATTGGGATATTTGCCTCAGGAATTTGGGGTGTACCCCCGAACTTCTGCCATTGATCTGCTCGATCATCTGGCTTTGCTCAAAGGATTTGGAAATACCAAAGAACGCAAAGAGATGGTGAATTATTTGCTGAATAAAGTGAATTTATTTGAAATCCGTAAAAAAGCGGTGGGCAGTTACAGCGGTGGGATGCGTCAGCGATTCGGCATTGCACAATGTTTAATCGGCAACCCAAAACTGGTCATCGTCGATGAACCTACAGCAGGATTGGATCCGGGCGAGCGGAACCGTTTTTACAACATTCTTAGCGAAATAGGTGAAAATATCATTGTTATTCTCTCTACACATATTGTACAGGATGTGAGGGAATTATGCACACAGATGGCGATACTTGACAAAGGAAAGGTATTGTTCAGCGGCAATACAGATGATGCCTTGCAACAAATTAAAGGGAAAGTCTGGGAACGAAAAGTTGATAAAGCAGAACTTTCACATTTCCAAAATGAATACAAGATTATTTCGAGTAAACTGGTGGGTGGGAAGCCGTTGATTCATGCCTTTTCGGATAAAGATCTAAACAATGGTTTTACAAAAGCAGAAGAAAATCTGGAAGATGTATTTTTCGTCAAATTGAATGAATTAGCCTAACCTTAAACATCATGTGGAAATTTATTAAACACGAATGGAAGTTATGGCTTAGTTCGCCAATGACCTGGATATTTTTATTGGTCAACACTATGTTGGTGATGGGAGCTGTTTCATCTGAATATGTCACCATTGGTGGTGGTTTAGGTAGCGTCCATAAGAATGCCCCCTACGTTGTGCAGTCGTATTACGGGGTGATGTCACTGATATGCCTTCTGATGACAACCGCCTTTATGAATGCCTCCGCTAACCGTGACTATGCTCAGGGAATGTATCAGTTTGTCTTTTCATCACCCATCAGAAAACGGGATTACTATTTTGGCAAATTCATAGGCGCAACTACCATCGCGGTACTGCCATTACTGGGAGTTTCAATCGGGGCTTTAATCGGACCCTTGATGCCCTGGGCTCAACCTGAACGGTATGGCGATATTCTATGGAACGGACATCTGCAGGGGATCATCAGTTTTGGAATTCCAAATACCATCATTGCCGCTGTATTTTTATATGTACTCGCCATTATTTTCAGGAACAATACCGTCTCGTTCGTAGGTGCAATGCTGATTTTAGTTTTTTATGTTGTTTCATCAGGCTTTACACGTGATCTCGAAAAAGAATGGCTGGCTAATATTTTGGATCCCTTTGGGTTCCGTCCGGAAAATATTATTGCCAAATACATGACAGTCGATGAAAAAAATATGCACGGTGTGTCACTCGTCGGTCCGTTTTTATTCAATCGTTTGATCTGGCTGGGAATGAGCTTGATTATATTGGTAGGCGGCTATTTCAAATTTTCATTCAGTGCAAAAAATGAAAAGGCAAAAAAAGAGAAGAAAGAGGAATCGGAATCAATTCCATTAATTACAGCCCCACCCGTATCTTTCGTTGAATCTGCCGGAAAATTTTCATTTTCCACATTGTGGTATTTGATTCGCTTCGAAACTAAAGCGGTTATCAAAAATCCCACTTTTATCATTATTGTCCTGATTGGAATGATTAACCTTGTGGCCTCACTTACCAGCTTTACCGGCAGATACGGCACAGACCAATATCCGGTAACCTACGATGTAATCAGCAGGATCCAGGGTTCCTTCTATTTATTTTTGATTGCCATTATTACTTTTTATACCGGAGTATTGGTCTGGAAAGAGCGGGATTCAAAATTCAACGAAATGCAGGACGCTACACCAATTCAAACTTCGTTGTTGTTTGTTTCAAAATTAGTGGCCATGGTGGCTTCCATTGCCCTGGTTCTTATTTGCACTATCCTCATCGGAGTTATTGCACAAACGGCATTTGGCTATCACCGGTATCAATTGGATGTTTACTTCAAATCGCTCCTGGTAATGGATTTGCTGTCCTTCACATTCCTTGTTTTCCTCGCCTTGTTGTTTCATTACCTTGTCAACAACCGTTACATTGCCTACTTTGCCTTCGTAACCTTTGTGATTCTGAATTCGTTTATTTGGAGCCTGTTCAGGATTAATACCAACATGTTAAAATTTGGTTCAACACCATCGGTTACCTATTCAGATATGAATGGGTATGGTCCCTTCATCCCTTCAACAATCTGGTTTAACTTGTATTGGCTTATATTCTCCGTGCTCATAGGTTTTGTGATCTTCGCATTTTATATCCGAGGACAGGAAACAGGATTTGGGAAAAGATTGAATGATGCCAAAACCCTGTTGTTAAAAAAGAAATGGGCAATTGGAGTATTTGCATTTACATTTATACTGTGCTCCAGCTTTGTGTATTACAATACCAAGGTTCTGAACAAATACGACTCGGACAAAGAACAGGAAAACAAACAAATCGACTACGAAAAAGCGTACAAGCAATATGAGCATCTGATTCAGCCGCGCTTTTACAAATACGATTACAACATCGACCTGATGCCTTCAAGCCGCAGTATGAAAGCGACCATCGATGCCTGGGTTAGAAACAGTTCAGGCCAGCCCATCAGCGAATTGCATTTTTCAATGCCTCAGATTCCCGACACGGTAAACATTACTATTACCGGGAGTAAAATAAAACTGAATGACAAGAGGTTACACTATCGCATTTATTCGTTAGCTGCCCCATTGTTACCTAAAGATTCGGTATTGATCAGATTTGAAGTATCCCGAATTACCAAAGGGTTCGAGAATGAGGTTTCATTTACTCAACTTACCCTAAATGGAACATTCTTTAATAACATGGATATTGTGCCAACTTTTGGGTACAGTAATAGTATGGAAGTCACCGATAAAAACAAACGGATCAAATTGAAATTACCTCCGCGGCTGCGTATGCCCAAGCTGAATGAAAATAATCCTGAAACAAGGGCAAATACTTACATAAGCAGTGATGCAGATTGGGTTGAAGTGAATACGACCATAAGCACCGAGCCGGACCAAATCGCAATTGCTCCGGGCAGTTTAATCAAATCGTGGGAGGCAAATGGCAGAAAGTATTTCAACTATCGGCTTGACCAGAAATCGCTCGACTTTTATTCGTTTATTTCGGCAAAATATGAGGTGGAACGGAAAAAATGGAATGGGATTGATCTGGAAGTCTATTACATCAAAGCGCATGAATTCAATGTTCCGAATATGCTGAATAGTCTGGAGAAATCGTTGGATTATTACACCACCAATTTTGGAAAATACTACCACAAACAATGCCGGATCATAGAGTTTCCGCGATATGCTGGTTTTGCCCAGGCATTCCCGGGAACCATGCCTTATAGCGAAGGGATCGGATTCATTATTGATCTGCGAAAGGTTACCAAAGAAGATATTGATCAGGTATTTTATGTGGTAGCTCACGAGATGGGACATCAGTACTGGGCGCACCAGATTTGCGGCGCCAACATGCAGGGGAGCGAAATGATGAGTGAGAGTTTTGCCCAGTATTCGGCACTGATGGTGATGGAAAAGGAGTATGGGAAAGACAAGATGAAAAAGTTTCTGAAGTACGAAATGGATGGCTATTTACGGGGCAGAAGTACTGAATTTGAGGCAGAACGCCCCCTGATGAAAACAGAACATCAGGGTTACATCCATTACCAGAAAGCGAGTGTGGTGATGTATTATCTGAAAGAGATGATTGGTGAAAACAAGGTGAATGAAGCTTTGCACTGCCTGCTCGATTCATTTGCTTATAAAAACCCGCCTTACCCGACATCACTTTCTGCCATCCGGGCTTTCAGAAAGGTGACACCGGATAGTTTGCAGTATTTAATGGATGATCTGTTTGAAAACATCACCCTCTTTTCGAATCGGACCATTGAAGCCAAGTGTAAAAAACTAGGTAATGAATATGAAGTCACCTTAAAAACGACTTCCGAAAAATTCAGAGCCGATACCCTTGGTAAAGAAAAAAATGTGGCCTTGTCGGACTATATGGATATCGGTGTTTTCGCTGAGCCTGTAAGTAAAAAAAATCTGGGCAAACCTCTAACATTGAAACGATTGAAAATCACTGAAAAAGAAAATGTTTTCACCTTCAGAACGACCGAAAAACCATTCCAGGCCGGCATTGACCCTTACAATTATTTGGTTGACAGGATTCCTGACGATAATTTAAAAGGGGTAGTTGAAGAGTAGATGACTACTTAAAGAAAGGGAGTTCGGGGGGGATACTTTATAGCTTATCCCAAAAGTAAAAAGCGTTAAAAAATAAAGAGGTAAAGATCAAAAATGCAGAATAAAAATAATCAAAAACAGTTGACATTTTTTCTTCCTCCTCTGTATGTTCGAGACCTTTCAAATATATTATGGGTTCTCTTTTTAAAATATACTTTAAACCTAATCGGGATGGCTGATAAATAGCAACATATACAATTAAAAATGCGAAATCTCTTGTTGCAGCAGAAATGGATATTTTCAAAATCAGGATAATTATTAAATATAATATTACCAATAGAAAATAATTTCGTGAAGAATTCAATAATTTATAATTATACATCATCAAAAAAACGCTTATCCAGGAACATATAGTAATTACTAAATCTTTATCCATTTTAATATTATTGATAGATTAGTTATTTCTCTAAAATTGGCAATTACGTTCAACAGCTACCCTCTCGCAGGGAATTTTTACAATTAATATCCTGAAAAGCAATATTTTAATTTTTATAATTTCCTTTTTTAGGAGCAACTAACCCGGCTGCGCATAATTGCTGCATGCCTTCGTGCTCTTTGCATTATAATTCAACGCTTAATTTCAGTTGGCCACCAAGTCCTTCACGAATGATTCTCATTAGTGTCGAAAGCCGAATATCACTGGCATTATTCTCGATACGAGAAATATAATTCTTAGTAGTCCCACATTTTTGAGCAAGTTCTTCTTGTGTCAGATTTTGTTGTTTCCTGGCCTCCTGAATAAGTATGCCAATTTTGAAGTTTTCAAACCCTTCTTCGTACTTAGCTCTTGAAGAGGTTCCAATTTCTCCATATTTTTTGTCCAAATGATCGTCCCATGAGACAAGATTATTTTCGTGATTTGTTTTCATAATATTTTTGTTTTAAACGTTCTGATAACCCAGTCGATCTTATCCTGGACTTCAGACCTTTGCGCATAATAAAAGTCCCAAAATTCAGTTCCATAAACGTAAGTTGTCCGCATAATCTTTTGATTACGATCTAAAGTTACCTATTTGGGCAACAAAAAACAAATATTTAGTTTAGATTGTCAATTGGTAGGGTTTTCCAGCATGTGGTATAACTCATATTTTACCCGCCACAAATCTTCCCTGTTGTTTAAATCGTTGGTTGGCTATACGACACGAAATTGCACAATATTTTTCTTAAAACCACATTATATTTTATAGCTATATCCAAATAATCAAGTACATTTTTGAAAAAGACGTTGTCCGGGCTTTAGAAAGGGGGATAGATCTTGATATGTTGGAAGAACTGGTAAATGAATTTAAATAAGCCGGTACCCATACCGATTTATTCAAATAATAAGGCGAATGCTGAACCTTTATTTGTCTCTACAAATAAATCATCTTCCGGGTCATCCCCCCATCCACCGTAATATTGGTACCATTGATAAAATCGTTTCCTTCACCGGTCAGGTAGAGACAGGTGCTCACAATATCAGCTGGCTTCCCGACCCTTCCCGAAAGATGCTGGTTATGGTCAGCTTCATTCAATTGGGTGTAATCACCGGTCTCAATCCAACCCGGACTGACGCAGTTCACCTGGATATGATCTGGGGAGAAAGAATTAGCCAAAGCATGGGTCAGCGATACAATGCCACCCTTCGAAGCGGCATACGCTTCCGAGTCGGGCTCAGACATGTAGGCTCTGGTTGATGCAATATTGACAATTGAGCCACCACCATGGATCCTCATGATCTTAGCGGCTTCCCTTGAACAGAGAAAAACACTTCGCAGATTGGTATTGATGATCTCATCCCACTCCTCCACCGTGATTTTATAGGGGGACTTCCATTTGGAAATTCCGGCATTGTTAATCAGAATGTCTATTTGGCCGTAAAGTTCAACACTTGTCTTAATTAATGCTTCAATCTCGTCCGGCCGGCTAACATCGGTTTGTATAAATGTCGCGATGCCTCCTGCTGAGGTTATTGACTTTTCAGTTTCCAATCCCCAAAGGGCAACCTTCTCTGCCAATACAACTTTAGCTCCCTTTGAAGCGTAAGTTTCGGCGATACTTCCTCCCAGACCTCTGCCCGCTCCGGTCACAACTACAACCTTTCCCTTGTAACTCATCTTCCTGTTCCTTTTTAGTAAATATAAAAAGATTCCGGGACATTTGTCCGAATATCCTGCAATTAATATATCCTGTGCAGCGCCCTTAATTTTACAGTTTAAAATCAACAACTCAATGATTTTGCCATTAAAAAACCGGAATTCACACTCAATTAGTGTAATAGGTGCCAATTTTTTATCAGAAAACGAAAATTTATTCAATGTATTGGCGAAGATTAAGACCTATATTTGTAATTCAAACTAAATCAAAATTGCTACAGTCATTAACGCAACATCCGGCGGCTTTTTTTAATATTATATCCAAGTCGGAGCAGGCAGTTGAAACAGCACGACCAAAGAGTTATGCGTTAAACCACGATGACGGAACAATTCCATTCCTAAAATTACCAATCAGTGAAACTGACAAATTATGAGCGAAAAAATTACCGTACTGTATGTCGATGACGAAATGATAAACCTCATGCTTTTTAAACGTCTTTTTAAAGACCATTTTTATATATTGACCGCCGAATCGGGCAATAAAGGGCTGGAAGTCCTTGCTTCAGAAAAAGAGATCAAAGCGGTGGTAAGCGATATGAAGATGCCGGACATGAGTGGGCTCGAATTTGCCGTAAAAGCAAAAAATCAATTCCCCGATGTTGTTTTTTTCATTCTCACCGGATTTGATTGTACCCCTGAAATGATTGAAGCATTGAACAGTAAACTAATCTCAGAATATTTTGGCAAGCCATTGAATTCAGCGAAAATTATCGGTTCGATTCAGGAAGCTTTAAACCGCAACGAGCCGTAAGCTCTGTTTCATTATCCCCCCAAAATAATATCCTCCCAAAAGCGTGAAAATATCCTAAAATAAATGTATATTTAGTCGTTATTTAATCTCATTGCCTCCACTTAAAGGTGAGCATCTTTATTTCCCCTTTAAGATAAATCACCGGATTGCCATTCTTATCGTTAAATCTTTTCTAACAGGAGGGAAAAACTATAATGAAAAATAACTTTCTGGGTATTGATATTGGTTCAGTAGCCGTGGGGATGGCCGTTATTGATGAACAAAACCGGATTGTTCATTCCTCCTATACCTTTCATAAGGGCCGGATCATTGAAATTCTGATAAAGTCACTCCGGGGAATTGAAATAAACCAACTGAAAGCGATTGGTTATACCACCTCATGCCCGTCAATTCTCACTCGGGGAGCGCCGGTCGATACAAGGATTGCCTATATCACTGCAGCCAAACACTTTCACCCGGAGGTTCAGTCCCTGTTAATCATTGGCGCGGAAAAATTCGGACTGGCCACCTTTGAGAAAAATGGGGAATACCGGAATTACAAATCAAATACTTCATGTGCAGCAGGAACCGGGAATTTTCTCGACCAGCAAGCCGAGCGTTTAAATTTGCCAGATATACAGGAGTTTAGCAGGATTGCCTGGGAAAACAAGGGTGGATTCCCTAAAATCGCGTCAAGGTGTGCCGTGTTTGCCAAAACCGACCTGATCCATGCCCAGCAGGAGGGCTACTCGCTCGGTGAAATCTGTGATGGATTATCCTATGGTCTGGCAAAGAATATCGCCGATACGGTTTTCCAGAACAATGCCTTTTCAAATGTTGTGGCCGCCGGAGGTGTTGCTCTTAATAAAGCCGTAATTGGCCATATCTGTAAATTAATTGAACAGCCAATCATTGTCGACGGGTTTGCCAATGTCTATGGTGCAATTGGCGCCGCTATGATTTGTAAAGATGAGGAGGTATTAGCTGATTGTCATCTGAATAGCATTGAAGATCTGATAATTACGGAAAAGAAGGAAAAGCAGTACTATTATCCGCCGCTTCGTCTGACCTTATCGGATTATCCTGACTTTGGATCGCATGAAAAATACACCTTCCGGTCGCTCTGTTTTCCATTCATGAAGGAGGTTGAAGTTGATGTCTACTTAATTCCGGCAAACAAAAGCCCGATTCCGGTCATTCTAGGTATTGATATCGGTTCGACCAGCACCAAGGCTGTTATTATCGATCAAAACAAGGATGTTGTCGCCGGCTTTTACACCTATACCTCGGGGCAGCCATTGCAGGCAGTACAGGTAATCTTCGAAGCGATCCACGAATTTGCCCAAAAAAGGGGAGTCCGATTTTCCGTCAAAGGTGCTGGTACCACCGGATCAGGCAGGAAATTTATCGGCAAAATTATTGGAGCGGACATCATCCTTGATGAAATAACGGCCCATGCCAGGGCTGCTTACGAATTGAATCCTGAAACCGATACAATCATTGAGATCGGAGGACAGGACTCCAAATTCACAGTCATGCGAAATGGTATGGTTACCTTCTCGGTGATGAACAATGTTTGTGCGGCCGGTACCGGGAGTTTTATTGAAGAACAGGCCAAAAGACTGGGGTGTCCGTTAAATGAGTATTCTGCCCGGGTTGAGAATGTATTAGCTCCGCTGGCAAGTGACCGATGCACAGTATTCATGGAACGGGATCTTAACCATTACCTGATGGCAGGTTACTCTGCCGAGGAGATTCTGGCGACCGTTTTACACTCAACCCGCGAGAACTATTTCACAAAAGTGGCAGTGCCCGGCTATATCGGCAACACGATATTTTTCCAGGGGGCTACAGCCAAAAACAAGGCTCTGGTTGCTGCGTTTGAGCAAAAGCTGAAAAAGCCCATCATGGTCTCGAAGTATTGTCACCTAACAGGCGCACTGGGAGTTGCCATTGAAATTCATGACAGGCAGTGCCCATCCACAACGTTCAGAGGTATTGAGTTGTATGAGAAGTCGATCCCTGTGAGATCAGAAGTTTGTGAATTATGTACCAATCATTGCAAACTAAAAGTCGCTGAAATCGATAATCAGACAGAGGCTTATGGTTTCTTATGCGGGAGGGATTATGAGGTGAATAAATATGTAAAGAACAAATCGCTCCATTTTCAGCTGATCCGAAAACGGAATGAGTTGTTCCGGTTCAGGCCGGAAGCAAGAAAATCGACCCTTACAATTGGGATTCCTGCCGGCCTTTATCTGTTTGAGGAGATCCTGTTCTGGCGGAAGTTCTTCGATTTGCTTGACATCAGGACGGTTACCAGCGAAAATTATCCGAATGCCATAAAAGACGGGAAAAACCTGAGCAGTGCTGAGTTTTGCTCTCCTATGGCAGCGATGCATGGTCATGTAGATTATCTCCGGGATAAGGTCGATTATATTTTCCTGCCAGCCTACCTCGAGGAATCGCGCGAAACCAAGCAGAACAAACAGTATTGCTATTATACCCAGTTTGTTTCATCCGTCATTTCAATTCAGAAAAACTATAAATCGGGTAAAAAACTGCTTACTCCGTATCTCAATTATTCCTTTGGCGAACTTTCAGTCAGGCTCGAATTGTACAGGATGCTAAAATCAATTGGATTAACCGATATTGGATTTATTAATCTGAGCATGGCTTACGAAAAAGCGAAAGAACAGGTGTGTCTGGCTAAGGAAAATTGGAAGGCATTATATCTTAATGAGTTAAAGAATGTGGATGATATTCACATTATGCTTTTGGGTCGTCCTTATACCGTTCTCTCACCGGCTATGAACAATTCGATCCCCGATATCATCGAGAAGATGGGGATAAAAACCTTTTACATGGATATGCTGCCAAATAATCCGACTGAAACATCCAAAGCCGATGAACTGATCAAAGAAATCCAATGGAAGTTCGCTTCAAGGATACTTCACGCCGCTGAGGTTGTTTCAAATACCGAGAATTGCTACCCAGTGCTGATTACTTCTTTTAAATGTTCCCCGGATGCTTTTGTTATCGAATATTTCAAGGAGATACTCGATGCCAAGCAAAAACCATATCTGATCCTGCAACTCGATGAACACGATTCTACGGTTGGATACGAAACGCGTATTGAAGCTGCTATCAGGGCATTCCGGAATCATCGGGAGAGGCAAAATTTGGAAGTTATAGATGTTGCTCAAGAAATGGGAACCGTAAAAATGACTGAATTGTCTGCTGAAAACACAGCTAGGAAACAGGCGTGGCAAAACAATATCAAAACCTTGATTGATGAATCTTCCCGGATACTTAGAAGCCACTCCATCGACTTCAAACTTTTCAGCAACCTTATTCAACAAATTGAAGGTCTCGAAAATCAGTTACCGCCAGCTATTTTCAGCGGCGTCAAACATTTAAAAGGTAAAACGCTCCTCTTGCCAATGTGGGATCCCTTTGTAGGACCAATATTGGAGGCAGTTCTGCAAAACAGCGGGATTGATGTTCGCCTGACCTCTAATTCGGATGAATCGATACGGCGAAGCCTAAGTTTTAACACTGGCCAGTGTCTTCCCCTGAATATTATTGTCCAGAATGCCATCGACTATATTGAAACAAACGGGTTGAAACCATCCGAAACCGTTCTCTGGATTATGAAATCCGATCTTTCCTGTAATCTTAGTATGTTCCCCATGTTTATGAAAAAATTGTTGGATAACTATGGGAAAGGGATGGAGCAGGTCTCGGTGTATCTGGGTGATGTGATCTTTTACGATTTTTCCCTGCCAACAGCCATCAACGCTTACCTGGCTTATATGTTTGGTGGTTATATCCGCAAAATCGGATGCCGGATCCGACCTTACGAAAAACAGGAAGGAGTAACTAATATAATGATTAAGAGGGCTTTAGATTCTTTGGTTAAAGCTTTCCGGAATGGTGATCCTAAGGATTTGGCACTTGATAAAATCATCCGAGATTTTGAATCCATCGAAACGGAATGGAAGGAAAAGCCCAAGGTGGCCATCTTTGGCGATATCTATGTCAGGGATAACGACCTGATGAACCAGGAGCTGGTAAAAAATATTGAAACATACGGGGGAGAAGTGATCACAACCCCATACAGTGAATTCCTCAAAATTGTTGTGAATGCCACAACTGATCGTTTTTTCAAAACAGGCCACTATTCCGAATATGTGAAGCTCAAATTTCTGAAGTCTCTTATCCCGGTAGTGGAAGACAAATACAAAAAATATTTTTTTAAGTATAACGGTGAAGTTCCCGTTCCAACCTCCGGTGAAACCGATATCTGGCTGAACAGGTTTGGGTTGAATATCCTGCAACGGGGGGAATCGTTTGAAAACATCCTGAAAATTCATGCACTGATTATGAACCATCCGGATCTTGATCTGTTTATTCAAACTAATCCATCTTATTGTTGTCCTTCGCTGGTGACCGAGGCGATGACCTCAAAAATAGAGGAGATAACCGGAGTCCCGGTGGTAACGATAGAATATGATGGCACCTCCGGATCCAAAAATGAAGATATCATCCCTTATTTAAAGTACAGGAAGAAGAAGTAGAGTAGAAACAAATTGGCTCTTTAGTGAAACATAAATTATTTATGTCCAAAGACTGGGTATACCCGATGGTTGAAAACAGCCAGAATGATAAGGAAATACAGACTTTGATATTTATCATAAACTACTTTTTTTATACCAGATCAGGAGCGATCCGGGTTTGTTTTTCAGGGTGAGCTCATAACCGCTGATTAGCCTTTCTCCTGAAACGACAGTTTTTGTTTGTGTATCTTCATCCGTGAGTTCATAGCTGAGTTTAGGATCTATTCCCCGAAGTTTTACTATGACCGATTCATTGGCACAGGTTTTCCGCCGGAAAGCCATGATTATTCCGTCCCCATTTTCGGGTCTGTTTTGCTGGTAAGCTAACCAGACGTTGTCGGAGGTCATCTGATCCTTGGAAGTCAGCGGATAATAATCGCCGTAATAATAGGGACGCAGTATTTTAAATTCACTGAAATACTTTTGAAGCTCAGACTGTGAATGGTCGCGGCTGTTGATATCCCAGTTGATCACCATGGAGGCGCTCATGTCTGACCTGAAATGATAAGGTGAAATGGTGAAGTTTCCCGTCCCGTGGAGCGGAAGGTAGAAGTTCAGCCCGTAGGTGTGGCATTGTGCGCCATCCGGTTCACCATATTGATAATCAGTTCGCCACAACGGGGAACTCCGGGATATGGTCTCAAGGTCAATCCTCCGGCCACCGCTCGCACAATTGTCAATCAGAAGATTGGGGAAACGTTCCAGCAGTGTATCCCAGAATGCATATAACCCTTCAATATGCCGGATCTCAGAGATTCCGGAACGATCCGGCTTGTCATTAGCCTCCCAATACGGCATCGGATCAAAATTAAAATCCTGTCGATAGCAGTCGATCCCCTCCTTTTTTAGAAAGTCAGAGATATAATCAGTGAGCCAGATCCGCGCCTTTTCATTGCCAAGATTGAATAAAAAATTGCTGTTCCCCGGAAGTTTAATTAGCCATTCGGGATCCTGACTGGCAAACAGTGTTCCCCTGGTGACCCGCTCCGGTTCGAACCACAATAGAAATTTTGCCCCTACCTGATGTGCCGCATCAGTAACTGGTTTGAATCCGTTTGGAAAATTCTCAGTATTGGGAGACCAGTTTCCGACGTTGGGCCAGCTCCCGTTGCAGGCATACCACCCCGCATCAAGCCAGAATACATCGGGAACAATCCCGAACTGTTTGTGGCGGTTGATCATGGCTTTGGAAAAGGATTCGGTTGAACAGGTATGCTCATTGCAGGGTGGCGGTCCTTCACGCGCCAGAAAAGTTGAAAACGGCAGCTCTGTATGCATTCCGTTAATTTGACGGGTGTGATGGACCAGGACAAATTGCCGGAACTGGTTGTGCCCTGTCATCCGGTCTTCCCCTTTCCAGAAAAGGAGGCAGATTTTAGGAGTCCGGATCTCCTCTTTCGGGAAAAGAGTCAGCTTTAGCTTCTCCATTCCTGATTTAAGCTCAACCGATTTTTGATCCGTTTGAGCCAGATTGGCATACCATTTCCCAGTCCAGCCGACTGCAATCATAACACCCTGATGATTGGGCATCTCCAGATTGAAAAACGGGAATGCCGTATTGTCGGATGAACGGCCGCCTACCGGGGTCATATAAACCAGTTTTCCAATTTCCAGTTTTTCATCGACAGGCTGGAAATCGGACCGTTCGGCATTGCTTCCTTTGGCATGGTGAAGGATGAAATTCCCCTTATAGTCAGATCCAAAAGAATAGTCAATAACATTGGCTTTCTCAATAATTGGGGTATTCTTTTCCGAAGTATTTGAGAATTTCAGGACCCATTCGACAGCCGGAAAATCGATGAAAGAAGTAACAAGGCACTTTACTACCAAGCCAGACTGCTGATCTGTATAGATAAAAAGTGATTCTTCTGAACCGTTATCCCTAGACTTTAGCTTTTCTGCCCGGAATCCCCATTTTCTAATAAAACTGTCTGAATTCTTTCCTCCGTATACAAACGAAAATGGGGGGAGTTTACCTTTTGCAAAGTGCCCGGAGATCCACTTTTCAATATCAGCTCTGCCTGACTCCATACCTGGCATGGTTCGGCTTACAGCTGTCCTGCCGCTCTGAATCAGACAGATTATCAAAACTATGACAATTATTTTATTCATGATTAATTGTTTAAATTTAATTTCACAAATCAACAAAGCCACCAAATAAAAATTGTCATAGCGGCATCCTTACAAACTGTTTGTTTGGTTGTTTTTATATTCTTTCAGGAATCCGCCAGCAGGCGGAGGTAGAATGCAAATATTTTGAATGATATTTCGTCCCGGGTGGGCGTTGTCATAAAGCTAAGCGTTTTAGAAAGGTAGTTTCTTTGTGAACCTTTGTGCTTTTGTGGCTTAGTGGCTTTTTTTTCTTGCCACTAAGTCACGAAGAGACCAGGAAACACCAAGAAATTTGCTAACTTAATGATATGCCTGGATAGGACGAAACCAAAAATTTCAACCACTTTTCTACCCATTCACTAGCTGGGGGATTCTTGATGGGATAACAAAATCAATATGAATAAGACTCACCATCATTCCATTTCTATCAATGCATCTCGGTTTCACAAACCCCGATACCGCCCCTGAAATAGTTAAACTGGACGTTTGGATGGTCTGCGAGTAGTGACATCGGGACGGCACTGTCCATGATATTCTTGCTGATCATCAGTGCAGTCAGTCGCTGTCCAAAGGCATTGTCGTGAGCACCGGCCTGCCAGATAGAAACCTTTTCAGCCTTCCAGGTTTGCTGAGGACCAACCGTCAATGCCTGCCTTGGAATGCCGGTTACAACACCTCCGGCACTCGTCCGGGCATTCTGCATGCAGGTGATCGGGTGAAGATCAACCACGCGTGTGGTCAGTTTCCGGAACTCTTCGGGAGTCGGGGGAGCATCCTTGTAGAGCCCTTCCCGTTTAAACGGATCATTAAAGGCCCAGTGTTTGGTATCTCCCTGGCCTCCCTGCATTACCGCGCACCGTACACCACTTTCCCAGCTCTGGATATACATGCTGGTTTCGGCTTTTGGGAAATGCATATTCGCTTCAGGCATCCTTAACTCCGGATGAATCCGGTTGAAGCACAGGTCTTTATCTGCCTTCTCGAAGGATATTGGATTACTGGCATCCAGTTCCTTACCGTCAACATACCACTCATCCATCCCCCAGAAATGGGCATTCGCTAAATTCAGCTGCAATTCGTTGACCATGCGGGCAACAAGCGGCAATTGTTCGGTGGGGCCAATCGGGCCACAAATTCCGACAGGATTACTCGCTGTTGCCTGTTTCCACGCTGTGATATATTCCAATGCCTCAGCAAGATAGAAATCTTCCAGGGTATCGTAGAAAACCACTTTAAAGCCTGGCCGCGAAAGTTGAAAAAGATCTTCCGGCGTGAGTTTTGCGGCATCCATTAGTAAATCGTCCTCCAGGGTTGTGAAATCCCACCACTCAGGAGCTAACATGCTTAATTTTCTGGCCATAAGAATTTAAATTTTAATGTTGTAAATTATAGTAATTTGTTCTTTAAAACAGAGTGAATTAGATTTAAGGCTATAAGAAAATTTTCTGATCAACCTTTTTGCAGTTCCGTCCGAAATAAGCTTGAGCTTTTTTCAACGTTCCGGTGCGGACGGCTTGGTGATATTGCCTTTCACCCCCCGGGTGTGGCGGGCTTTGCCCTTGCCCGGGGTTACCAATATGTCACCCGTATCGGGCTATCCTTTTTTGTCAAATTATCGAATCGTCAAATTGCCGCATTACCGCATTTTCAAATTTTCAAATTTTTTGATATTACAAGATCTCCAATCTCAGCTTTAATAATATTGTCCTGAGGATACCCATGTCCCAGATGCTGTCTGAAACCTTCGGCATACTCCGTATTGATCTCTGTTCCCCGGAAATTGGCGAATTGTTTCATCGCCAGGATGTACTGATCCATTTTGTGATGTTTCCTGAGCCATTCCCGCTGACTGGCATGACACGACAATGTCTCTTCCTTTATCCCAATCTCACCCGTAATATCCACGTAAAATCCGGGAATTACCGGGACACCAAACTTGTCTTTCCCTTCCATCGGATCGACATAATACAAATAGGGGACCATCCCAAACGGCTCACCATCAGCTTCCATGTTTTTGATCCCTGCTCCAAAACAGGCGGTTTGGGCAACAAGGCTGGTCATCTCGTGATCGATCATGTAGCAATTGGGGCTTGCTGTGATAACGATCGTTGGCTGGACTTCACGGATTAATGCTGTGGCTTTGTTGATTGTTTCGCGGTCGTATAGGATGTAAACATCGTCACATTCCAGACAGTGGTAGGTTCCGCCGAGCAACGCTGCTGCATTGGCCGCTTCTGCCTTCCTGATTTTGCTGATCTCAGCCCGGCTTAGCTCAGCAGATCCTTTATCGCCTGGGGTCATTGTCGCAATGTGAACCGTCCAACCCGCTTTTTTTAATAACGAAAGGGTTCCTACACACATCAGCTCTGCATCATCGGGATGTGCAAAGATTCCTAAAACTGTTTTATTCATGACTAGCTGTTTTTGGTTATTTTCCTTCATTCTTCATTCCTTCATTTTCACTCTCTCCCGCCGTCACTCCCTCACTCCTTCATTTCCTGCCAATGGAGTCAGATCGATGCGTCTGAACAGGATTTCTGCACCTTCTGACTGCACTTGAATTCTCCCTTTCTCAGGATGAACATCACTGGCATGATTGACTAATTTGCCATTCAGGTAAATAGTAATCTCCTTTCCATGAGCAATAACCATTAATTTATTCCATTTACCATGAGCTTTTTCCTGGTCTTTTGCCCCACGGAATCCCTTTATATCTTTCCATTCCGGATCACGGCCCCACCAATTAATTCGGCCGCCGTTGATAGTTGCAGGGCTGCCCCCGCTTTTAAAAATGTACGATCCCCCCTGTTTTTCTTTCTCCACCGGACAGGTGAGCGAAAAGGCGGGAGTCCCGTCTCCAACTACCAACAGATCACCAGTACCACCTTCAATAAGCTGACATTCTATGGAATACATCCACATTCCTGAGAATGCGCCATCTTCGCCGGTTGAGTGGATTAAAACACCGCTGTCCCTGGCATTGGCGACGCGCGGAGGAAAAGTAAGCTCGCCCCATTTGAATTCAACTTCGAGCTTATAGTTTTCATACGCTTCATTGGAGGTAATGCACCCGAATTCCTCCCCTGAAATTCTGATATTGCCCTTACTCACCGTAAATACCTTATTTGGATCGATATTCCTCCCTTTTCCCTTCAGAAAAGTGTACCAGCCTTCGAGATTTTTGCCGTTGAAAAGGTGTATTTTAGAATTTTGGGGAATCTTCCCTGCAACAGGGGAATTCCCCGGACTTATTGCGAAACTCTTTGCAGTGAAATTGATCAGGGCAACTGTTGACAGGATTAGGATGAGTAAGAATCTTTTCATTGGATTCAATTAAGGTCTGATAATTATTTTCTTTGCGTTCATGGCGAACTTTGCGCGAAACCTTCTGATTGGCAAGATTTTCTCGCAAAAGGGCAAAAGAATGCAATATTATATCATTATAAATTAAATATATGCAATTAAAATTCTTTTAATTTCCTTCTGCAGACTTATCGGCAGCAAAGATCAGCTCATGGGTTTTCATTGCCTCAGAAATACTGGTTAGCGGCATTTCAACCCCTTTATCAATCGCCATAAAGAAGGCTTCAAACTGGGCCTGGTAAGGGTGGTCAGAAACGTCTCCGGAATCGAGCATTTTCATAGGAAGTTCGGTCCAGTTATTTTTGTCCAGACCCGGTACCTGGGTCGAGTAATATTTATTATCCAACAGGCTCCCTTCGCTTCCAACAAGATGAAAATGGAAATAATAGGGTTGCAGACAGTCAATTACAGAGGCTGTTTTTCCGACAGCGCCATTTTTGAATTTAACGATTGAAACTGAGCTGGTAGGATATTCATAGGGTTTAAAATCTTTGTTCTCAGAATAGGTGGTATAGCTGCTCACATTTTCAAACTCACAGCCCATGCATAAAAGCAGGGCGTCCAGGGCGTGACAGCCTGCCGAGAGGAGACTGCTTCCTGCAGCTGACTTGAGGGTGTTCCAGCGGTATTGTCCGTACCAGGGACCAATTCCGTGGTAATAATCCACCTCACCATAATGTATTTTCCCCAGTAATCCCTGATCAATAACTGATTTGATGGCCAGGAGCTGGCTTGAGAACCGGCATTCAAAGCACACGCAGGTTAATACTCCGGCCTCCCTTACTGCCGCTTCAACATTCAGACACTCCTGCCAGGTTAATGCAATGGGCTTTTCAATAATCAGGTGTTTACCGGCTTTGGCGGCCAAAATGGCTTGAGTGGCATGGTCAGCAGGGTAACTGCAAATCGAAACGACATGCAATTCAGGATCCGCAATCATTTCTGAAAGGTCGGTATAACATTTGATCGGACAACCATAGGTTGCACTAATCTCATCCGAGTCGAGTTGTCGCGAAGAGCATACTGCAGTAACCTGGGCCCATGAAGTTTTGTTTATCGCATCGATATGAGCGCCTGCAACCCAGCTGTAACCGACAATTCCAACATTGTATTTTTTCATAAGTTTAGGATTAGAAATTAAAGTGCTGATATAGTGGTTTATATATTTTGGATTTTGTTACATGCTGTTCAAATTCTATTTATTGTTAACCGGAACTTTAAGAGTCTATAAATTTAGCCATTAATTTTTAAAATGCCGAACGCATCGGCACCGTCGGAGCTTCCTTCAAAGAGATACGGGTCGCCCATTCCTGATTGCGCATATGTCTCAAATACACGATGGATCACATCGGAGGCACTTTTTTCGGCCAGGATTGCTACTGTTCCTCCTGCACCGCCACCGGTAACCTTGGCACCGTAAATACCATTGGCAACTCCCTCTTTTCTAAAAAGTTCAACAATAAAATCGGTAGCTTTTGCCCCTAAACCGCAGTCGGTATAGGCATAATGCGACTGGAACATGAGTTCCCCCATCAATTTAAAAGCCCGTTTGGTGGGTGCCAGTGAAGCCCCCCGGGAGAGTTCAGAAAAAAGTTGAACCCGGTAGTTTTCCTCTACGGCGTAGCGGGTGTTGGCGCGTATGTGATAGGTAACACCTTCTTTCAATGGAGTGTACGGATCCACGTGAAATCCGTGGAGGGCGAGGTATTCATCACTCTTCCAGGATAATGGAAGTTTGTCTTCGTATTTTTCATGAAAAAGGGAGACCGACAGGTTTGCCAGATAGCCGTCCCATCGTTCATCGGTATATCGTTCAATTTCACTCCGGTCGTCTACGGTAACTGCAATCTTCTCCTGATCGCAGATGATCTTATAACCCATAAACGCCGCAGCCCTGGCAGCTTCGTACTCAATTCCCGAGACCTGGTGACTCACACCGGAATCGATTCCCCAGATTTGCAATTCGCGGGGTAGCTGAATTAATGGCTCAGGCAGACAAGGTTGGCAAACCAGGGGTAATATGAAACCCTCTTTCCCTGCCACCACTGCAATCTGGTCCATGATTCCACAGGCTGATTCAGCGATTACATTTTCCACCCACTGACAGGCCAATGCCAGTTCAATCCCTTCGAGTTCAATAGTATAGGCAGCAGCTGCCGCTTTCATTACAGATACTTCAATTGCAGCAGATGAGCTTACACCACGGTTCAGGGGAACCGT
>Ga0364881_10462_pt1 | contig 21940 bp, 24 predicted proteins | sample ExccelJu500001D4_5_FD_206923 | JGI IMG/M metagenome (GOLD analysis project Ga0364881, IMG submission 206923) | Enriched cells from Trout Bog Lake Hypolimnion, Wisconsin, USA - BchlTB.July30.5000.01.D4 | ecosystem: Environmental > Aquatic > Freshwater > Lake > Hypolimnion/Profundal zone | place...
GGCCGTGAGAGACGATTAAAAGCCGATGAGTTGAAAAAGCTGGAAGAGGAATGTAAAGCCAGCCGCAATATTTATTTGTGGCCTGCGGTCGAACTTGCTCTGGAAACAGCTATGCGCCAAAGCGAAATTCTTGGGTTGCAGTGGAAAGATGTAAATCTGGATCGCAGCACTGCATTTTTAGTCCAGACGAAAAACGGGGAAGCGAGGGCGGTGCCGCTTTCCAGCCGCGCTGTAGCCATTATTAAAAGCCTGCCTCGGTCTATCAGTGGCGGAGCCGTCATTCCACTTCAGCGCATGACGTTGTATCACGTGTTCCATGCCGCTGTTGTTCGCGCCAAAATTACAGATTTTACTTTTCACGACTTACGGCACGAGGCAATATCGAGGCTCGCCGAGCGTGGTGATTTTAGCGTTCTTGAACTAGCAGCAGTTTCCGGCCATAAGACGCTACAAATGCTAAAAAAATACACCCATTTTCAGGCTGAGAATCTGGCTAAAAAAATGGGATGAAGTCAAGAAGGCAGAATTAGGAGCCATGTTTCAACTCAAAAGAATGACCGTTGGCAAACTTGACAACATTCTTCATTGTTGTCAGAATTGCCAACATGCCTTCCCAATTAATTACACGCTTCAAAAACATCACGCCTGATGGTTCAATAATTGAAGTAGTGGTATGGAAGGTGTCTTCACCAGTGCCGCCTACCGAGCATGGCTATAAATACAGAGCGGTATACATGGTGAAAGGTGTACGTGTGGTCGGCTTTGATAATGAGCGCGGCAAAGGCGATCACTCTCATCTTGATGGCATTGAAGTTCCCTATACATTCACGGGCGTGGACCAGTTGATTGAAGACTTTATAGCGGCAGTGGCCGCCAGGAGAGCACCATGACAGAGCGATATTTGACCATCACTATGCAGACTGACTGGAAGGGCGCTTTACGAGCCATAAGTCATGCTGCCAAGGAGGAAACATATCAAGGTGAAGTGCTTAACTTCGAAAGCCCCGGCCACTTCTTTGGGCAGCTTTCTGAAAAGCGTTGGGAGATTGTTCGTGCCGCACAAAGCAAAGGTGAAATGTCAGTGCGTGAACTAGCCCGCACAGTTGGTCGCGATGTAAAACGCGTGCATGAAGACATAGTTATCCTTGCAGAACTTGGCTTGCTGGAGCGCACTGAGAGTGGCGGCGTGATCTGTCCCTATTCGTCCCTGCACATTGATATGTATTTAAAGGCGGCCTGATCCATACCGAAAAGGAACAGGAGATTTATCATGACTGGCTCGAAAATGACTACGATGACGCTTAAAGATATGCGCGCAGCGCGCGAGCGCGGTGAAACCAAAAGTGACTTGGATCGCGTTCAGCGGATGGTGCGGGATGGCATAGAACCAGCCGAGGACGAGGACTCGCCCAATGCCGCAGCTTCAATGCGTGCTGAGATCGAAAAAAGACGGCGCGGGCGTTCCTCTGGTAGCGGACAAAAGGTGCAGGTCCCATTCGCTACCATCGCGAGGTATTGGACTACTTCAAGTCCACTGGCGAAGGATGGCAAACGAGGATAGACGAAGCCTTGATGGAATGGGTTAAAACGCACTCGCATTCAGCTTAGAGGTAGGCGACAAAAATCCCTCCGGGCTGCTGTTGTTGAAAAGGCAGCGATAGTCATCAAGACCGTTAAGATTAACTGGGAACTGGAGAACGAATTATGAGAATCGAGTACGACAACCAAGACGACATCCTCCATATCGAGTTCTCCAAGGACCCCATAGTCAAGGATGTCTCTTACGGATGGAATGTTAATGTTGGCTATGGAGCAGAGGGAATTGCAGAAATCACGATTCTTGATGCCAAGGCTGATGGCTACTCGTGCCGAGCATGATAACTCGCATATGGGTCGAAAGCGCCAGTTCACGAAGTGCTGCTTACGGAGAATTGCTCGCTCTGGCTGAGATCAATCAATTGAATCAGATTTTATCTATCAGAAATGTGTAATATAGTTATCAACAAATTCTGTGGACAAAGGATGATGTGAAATCATTAACCCTAATTGATATATACAGTTATTTTGCTGCTCAAAGTTTGAACTATTTTGATTGTTAAATCCAACATTGGCATGTACCCTGAGCTTAAATTCTATGACCGCTAACTGTTGTACTGCAGCCATTGGAGTAGACGAAGGCTGACAGGCCGTACCCGGCCACTTTCGGTCATTCGACCATCCCCTCCAATATTGATCCCAAAAGTGATTCTCTTGCAATTCAGTAGCTTTTAAGCTACATTATTCCCATGATCGAGATATTCCGATATCAGACCGAAGCGGGTAAGGAGCCTTTAACTGATTGGCTTCATTCCCTACGAGACAAACAAGCACAAGCGAAGATTCGTGTTCGCCTTAAACGGTTGGAGGCAGGAAACTTTGGAGACTGTGACCCCGTAGGTGATGGTGTACAAGAGTTGCGGGAGCACCTTGGAGCTGGATATCGAGTGTACTTTGGGCGCCATGGCCAAACCGTTGTGATATTGCTTTGTGGCGGTTCCAAAAAATCGCAACCATCAGATATTAAGGCTGCCAAGGAATATTGGGAGGACTGGAAAAGGAGACAAGAATGAGCAAGAAAGTAAAAGCTGCGGTATCTCACTATGATCGCGAAGTAGCCGAGTTGCGTGCAGATCGTGAACTGGCTGTTGAATATCTGAAGGCCGCCATGGAATCGCTGGACAATCCTGATGACCGAGCAGCAGGGCTACTTGCGCTCCGCACCGTCGCAGATGCTTATGGCGGACTTGGGGCGGTGGCTGCTGAAGCCGGGATCAGTCGTGAATCGCTTTATCGTACGCTTTCTGCAAAAGGTAATCCAACATTAAAAACGTTACTTGCTGTGTTGAAAGCGGTTGGAATGAAGCTCTCAGTGGAACCCGAGCATCACGCCACGGCATAAATGGATTACTAAAGACGATAATTGAAACGGTGATAGGATGACCGCTTACGAAAGTGCTTAAGCCAGTCACGTTAGGGAAGCAATTCGGCAGCACCCGGCCAGAAGCTGCCATTCGAGGGTATCCTACAATTATGAGTTTCAGCGCTGAATAAGGGGCTGTATGAAACAAATCGCATGCTTATTAAGTGCAACCTTATTTTTCTTATTTGGATGCAGTAATTCCAATTCAGAAGTCGCTACGTATAAAGCTGATCCTTCCGTTAAAGACAATGCCGGAATTGGCTGTGGTCAGTTCGGATATTTCAATGAAAAATTACAAGAGGTTGATGGACCGAAAGAGATAGCAAAAGTTGGATGGTCTACAGCCATGACTATTGATAACCAGAGGAATATATTTTTCTCAGATGGTATCTATCATACGATTCGTGAAATAAAAGTAGATGGAAAAGTGGTAAAGATAGCGGGACAAAGTGGAGAGTATGGTTGCAATGATGGTATCAAATCTGAAGCTCATCTGTTTAATCCAGTCGGTATCGCAGTAGACAAAAACAGGACAGTTTATTTCTACGACCATTACATGGTACGTAAGGTTAATTTGGATGGAAGCGTTTCAACAATTGCTGGTGTATCTGGGTACAGTGGCATTAAAGATGGTAGAGGCAAAGAGGCCAGATTTATAAGCATAGATGCAAAATTGGCCATAGGGCCGGATGGCAATCTATATGTTGGTGATAAATATGCAGTTAGGAAAGTAACATCTGATGGTGTTGTTACTACTATGGCAGGGATAGTTAATTTTGAAGAGGACGTCCCTGTGGTTTTTGGTGAAGCCAACATTTATGCTAGAAGAGCGGATAAGATCAGTGTAGATGGTACTGCACAGAGTGCTAGATTCAGTTACATAAGCTCAATATCTGTTGATAAAAAGAATAATATCTACGTTGTAGATGAAGATGATAAACATAATGGCGTGATCCGAAAAATTTCCACAAACGGTGAAGTTAAAACCTTTGATGAGAACTTAAAACAGATATCAATAAGCAGTAATAAACCCAGTCCTGATGTTCCTTCCACGCCCATTCCAGTGCCTTTTATTGATGCATCTATAAGCATTCTGCCTGATGATACTCGTACCTACTTTGTTGATGCATTGGTTATAGATGGTAAAGATAATATTTATGTTCGTAATAGATCTGGAATTCATAAAGTTGACTCAACTGGTCGAGTGAATGCTTTATCTAAAACTAATATCGGAATAAAAAATAATAGCAAGGAACATCTCCCTGGACTTGGGTATTTTCTGACCATAGATGATGAAGGCAGCGTCTATGGTTTCAGACCAGATTATTTCCCAATAATTGGGATAGTGAAGATAAACCCTTCAGGAGATTTAAGTCTTGTTCTAGAACGAGCCTCAGATAAGGCACTCAATAAAACTGCCGATAAGAAACAGAATTAACGAACTCGATTGATGGTTTTGCAATGGCCGTTATGGAGAACCCAATCTGTCCGCAACGGGTTATCAACGGTCAGTGGCGATGACAGATTTACCCCCGATTCTATGACCGCTCCCCACCTCATTGCGGTCATTCAATATCTGCCCACAGCCCCTTGTCGTTGCGGCCCATAGACCATCTGTACCTGCATGTGGCTTAGGCTATTGCCTCCAAGCCGTTTCTTTCTACAAGGGATAATAGCTTCAAGGATGGGCCAGATGGATGCTTCTCGCCGCGCTCCCATTGGCTAACTGAATCTTTCTGCACATTCAGATATTGGGCAAAAACCATTTGACTTACTTCCTCGCGCTCGCGCAACGCGCGGATCTCTTCAGCGGTAAATTCATGCACCGGGGTCAGACAAGACTCATCGAAACCGCGCATGGTCTTCTTGTCCATCAGGCCAGCTTCAAAAAGTCCGCTTGCTGTCTGATGGATAGCGGCCTTGATGTCGCTTCTGTACGTTTTAGTTTTCTTCATCGAATTTTACCTCCATGTATAGTCCGTAGTTTGCAAGCTTTTCCAGCTCCATGTCGGAAATGGTCAAAAGAGTTTTAGCCAGTTCCTTAAAATCCCGTTCGTCGCTTTCGTCTATGTTGTCCTGCGAATTCTTGGCAAAACCATAAATGAAAAAAGCACGCTCACCTTTGCAGAAAAAAACGATAGACCGATACCCGCCTGATTTTCCTTCATTCGGTCGCGCAATTCTCTGTTTGATTACGCCGCCACCATAGTCAGCATCAATGACGCCGCGCCCTGCATTCCTCACTGCATCGCATAATTTTGCGTCCGTGATACGCTCCCTGCGGGCGAATTTGGCAAACCACTTGCTCTTGAAAACCCGCATCGACTTGATCGCCTGTCTTGTTTTATTTTTTCAGTGTATAGGACTAGGTTCTATACTTCAAGTAAAATATTTCTTTCTATATTCTGCGGGCGTCTCACTACCGCGCTTTATATGTTTTGTTGCCGGGATTTTTTTAAATTGGGTGAATTTCCTGTTCCTGCTGAATTAAACAGGCCAATTCTGAAATGGGTAATAGATAACCGTTTAGTGCTTAGTGCTAATAGCTATACAGGCAGCTTTTTAGGTTGGGATTTTCATTGCTCAGGCTCTTTTAAATAAATAAAACCACGTACCCGTATTTTAATAATTTGCGACATTAGCGCGGCAGCTGGCAAGTTATAAATTGATACGTGGAATTGTAAAGATGAACAATAGAAGTTCCTTTAGAAAAAGCATTGCAAATCTTTTTGCGAGGCTTTATCGTCATCATGCGTTGGTAGTTTGGCGCTCCTCAAAATTAATTTGATCGAGTCAATTTTGAGGAGCGCCAACTCCTTTCGTTTTGCTGCAATACCTGGCCAGCCAGCCAGGAAGACCCTTAACGCCCACCGCCGCGAAAGTCGCACAGTGGGTGTATCGAGGGGGACGGGGAGGTAACACTAGGCAGCTTTTGCCTGGCTAAACTTCCCGTTCTATCTCGTCACGGAACCAAGTAGTTGTATGTACCTGGAAGCGGGGATCGCAGTGATGCGTAATCCCTGATGAAACGGAAAGTGGGTGTAACTCCCACCACTGTTGGGCAGCTAAGGATGTGGAAATTTAGTGCTGTCTGGCTTTTGCCTCTCCCGAGGACCGTAGCGAAAGTGATCGAAACGATCACATGCGGCAACACCTTTAGTCGAGGTGAGTGTCGCGGATACCATGTTGCGCAAGCAGCCGGGATCCACGGAGGAATGTAAATCGGGAAGATAAGCGGGAAACCGCGAAGAGGAAGGATGTACGGGTATCTAGGGCCTTAAGTGCCTGCGAACCAATGGAAAGAATCACACGCAGCAATGTAAACGAGTCGCTTAAGGAACTTCGGACCGTTGAAACCAGAAATGGGAGCGTTGACAACAACGCGGGTGTGACTGAGTTGGGTACCAGCAATCCATAGTTAGATCGTTTTGTATCACAGGTTGAAGCCCTACCCTGGGCGCATTGGCAAATGCGCAGCTAGTACAGGCGGGTGTAAGGCTGTTGAACCATTCACGAAAGTGAGTCGCTAGTCCGAAAGGGCGTAGCCGGATCCGAAAGGTGAAAGTGACATGGCCGAAAGCCGTGGTGATTGCAGAATATCGCAGTGGGGTTAACAGAGGGGGTCGAAAAGCAGTTGTGTTGGATCACGAAAACGAAAGCAACAAAAAAACCGCATTTTCCTTGGCGGGAAAATGAAGTCCCGGCACTTGGCCGTGTCGGGGCGATGTAATTTGTGGCGTGGAATGAGAAAAGGCTTGGCGGCCCGGAGACATTCGCGAAAAGACGCAATCTGTCCGGGCAGCTTCCCGGTATTTTTTAGAAAGGAGGTATTTGTCGGGCAGGTTGCGTGAAATTGGCCCTGGAGATTTTTTCCAGGTTTATTAATTGTTCCTTCGTGTGTGTCTGGCTAAGTTTTGCCGCGACCCTGGATCACACTGTACCGCAAGCACGAAAGCGGGAAGAAATGCGTAGCAATCGTCCTGGCTAGACAGCTGTCTTTGACAGCAAAATGCGAAAATCCTCTATGAGGGTTTTAGCGCCGTATAAAAAAATCGGCACAATGCGAAAGTTTCCTCTGGAAATATAAGCGCCGTGAAAACCGGCATAAACCATCCAGGATTCTGTCCTGGGTGGTTTTCTTGCGCCATTAAAACGCGACTTGAGCCTTTTGCAGCGCGCCACCGCCAGTTTGTCCCCCCTTCTCTGGTAGACGCTTTTAAAAAAACCTTTGCGTACTTGGCACGTTCTAATGAATGGAGCGAGAGCGACACCCGTCCGCGCCTGCGCAGCAGGCCGATACGGGACGCCAGCGGCTCGCCGGTGTGCGGTTCATGTACTGTGGACTGTGCGTACTGGTTAAATGGATCAGACTCGATTAGCGCCTGTCGCTATGGCGTGGATGTTGTTGAGGCGAGTCTGATTTAAAACGAAGTATTGGCTTCAAGTTCAAGCTTGGACGCTCTGGCTATGGATTCAGCTTCGGCGACACCCGATTCAGTTTTCCTTTTTTCATCTTCGATCATTTTTGCGATTAGTCTATCGAGCGTCAAATCACCCCATACCTTGATCTTTGGCATAACGGGTAAATAAATGGCAGGATTGTCTGTCGTAGAGCTTTCAGGCCTCAATGGTGCAGGGTACGAAGAGGACTTGCGCTGTTTAATCCATGTTGTTTTTGCGGTCGCATCCAACTGGATAACTTGGCCACGAATACCGGAAAACATCGGCATATGGTGAAACATGGCGAACAGTGTGTTGAGTGCATCACGTCCTGCATCAGCCGACTGTTTGGCGCTCGCTTCTAATCGCAAAAAGTAATCATGGCGCATCGCCCAGGTCCAGGTCGGTTTTTTGCCCTTGCGTTCGATCCGGACAAGTTCGTATTGATCGCGCCACGCCGGTGCGACAATAATGGCATCCGACAACTTTTCCCTGACGTGTATATTAATGTAGCCTTTGGGCGCACCACCATTTGTGGCCAGCAACCAGTACATAACCTTGGTTGGGTCTTTGTCATGTTGAAACATGACAAGGAATGCAGAGTAACGACCAGTCTGTTTGGCCCAGCTGCGCATATCGGAGGTCGCATCAATCGGGTACAACTCGGCCATTTTTTTAGCGAATCCAACAGCTTTGGAGAAATGCATCTCGCCACGAATCCAATGACGATACCCTATTGAGACCAGCATCAACAGGTGGCTCATACAGGCGGCCTTGCTCGTTGGTATTTTCATGAATGCCTCATTCTCATCTCTGCTTTTCCTTTTGCTGGGCTTGCTGACGCTCTCTGACACGGGCGATGGAAAAGTATTCTGTGCCCTTTGCCAAAGCAACCTGGTCTATGACCAGATCGGGCTTCTTCTGGCCTGGCTGTGGCACGGTGCGCTGTTGACTTGCGCGCCAAGCTTTCAGCGCTAGCGAATCTTCCACACTCGCCCCGCTAGTCAGTATTCGTTTTCTGACAGCAGCCCGGAAACCTGGCGGGTTGCTGATTATTTTTCCGCCTCGGCCTGCCGCCCAAATCGCCGCCTCCACCAACTCATCAATTTTTTCCACCACCACCGAATCGGTGGTGGTGGTTAATGACGGTTCCATGGTGGTTCCGTGTCCCGTTTTTGGGACTGTTGGCGCGAAAAAACGGGACTCTTTGGAGGAATAAACGGAACTGTTCCGTTTTTGGGACGCTTCACCGGAGGCCGCGCAAATCAAAGAAAAATTAAGTTCCAAAATTTTGACCTGGCTTGTGCGACCGGTTCGTTTTCCCGTATCGCGTAAGAATTTTTTTTCGTGCAGCTTGGTAAGGCAAGCCAAAACAGTTTTCCGGTCAAGTTCGGTTCTATCGACCAAGTCCGCCACAGACGGAAAGCAAAGCCCAGTTTTGTCATCCGCCCTATCCGCCAAAGCGACCAGGACGGACTTTTGCGATGCGCTCCCAATTTTCGCTGCGAACGCGGCCGTCAAAAATGCGACGCTCATTTTGCGCGCACGGCGGCGCGCAGTTGCTTGACGGTCATGCCACGGGCGGCGGCATCAAAGCATTCCCGTTTACTGGGCCTGCCTGCCTGAACGCGGCATGGACGGCGGATTGGTGGCACAGACAACTCGGCTTGGCTAACTCCATTATTTATGTAGTCGATCAGATCGGCCGTGAAACAAATTAACCGTCCTCCCTGTTTACGCACGCGAACTGGAAATAAGTGACGTGATCTGGCTACGTAACATGCTGCTGGGTTGTAATTGATAATTTTTCCGCAATCCAAAAAGTCGAGCTGGATAGGGTGTTGTGCGAGAATATTTCTAATGACCAGGGCGAGGCCGGTCAATGGAGTTGACGGAATTGTAGACATAATGTTACCTCACATAATAAGCGAGGTGCGGACATGCTTGCTTTGGCAAGCGCCGCCCCCCGCCTGATCTCTTTAAAGGTCTTCCCTAAACAAGAAGACGAATGAAAATCAGGCGAGGTTTGGGCGAGGGGGTTTGATTTCTGCGGAGAGGGTGGTGGTGGTGAGTGTTATTGTGAAATCTTTGATTGTTTCGATCAGTTGGTTGTGCATGCGCACGCTGCCGCTGCCGCAGAATTTGCGCATAAACGGATTAACGAACAGAGATTCAATTAGTTCAGCGCATGCGGGGATCAGAATCAGCACTATCATCAGCGTTTCTTGCGTAACGTGAAGCAAGGCGGCGAACACTAGCACCAAAAATCCAAAACCAACGGTGACGCTAAAACACAACAAAAGTTTTAGCGGCCCAGTACCACTACAATCGCGCTCGACCCAACCAAGACTTGGTAGTCTGGTTGAGTTTCTTATGGGGGTGTGGCTCGGCTGGTTCATTTATGTTCAGTAGGTGAATATGATTCTGTTGCATTGATGTGTAATGATATGCATAAACGTTTTCATAACGCAACTACTTTTCATTAAAATTGACATTTATTTTCAATAGATTGGCGTAACTATTTAGGGTATGCCGGATTTAATGTAGTCGTGGCAACGGTTTCCCGAGATAAGGCGAGCATAAAAAAACCACCGCGAAGCGCAAGCCGCTCCGAAAGTGTGTTGATTTAGATTAACGATATGCTATCATAACCCATGTGTTTAGAGGGTTTGATAGCATGTCTATTTCACAAACAAATTCATCTGTCGAAGAGTGTGGTGCAAAACCGCCTTCCTCCCCTTTTGTTTCTCCAAGAGTACCGTCTGAAGTTGATGGCATTCAGCACAACTTCTGCAAGAATAACCAGTGCGTGCAGTTTGGTTTAATCCCGTCAGATCAGCCCAACAAGCGTGGCGGGCCAAACTTCTATAGCTTTGTGTCAGGCGGAAAGAAATATCCGTTGCTAAAATGCAATGCGTGTTCTGAATCACCCCCTCTCAAAAGCAATCTGGGTATCAGTCAGGAAATCAAACGCCTGACTGCGTATCTAACGCCCAAAGTTTTTGCCTGCACAAACGAAATGTGCGAGAACCACACTGTACCTTTAGGCACAAAGAAGGCGTACCGGGCGTTTGGGTTGTCAAAAGCCGGTGCACAGCGCTACCAGTGTGCGAAATGCCGGAAAACTTTTTCAGTGCCAAAGCCGACTCAGTATCAACATGACACCCATCACAACAAGATGATCTTCAAGATGCTGGTGAACAAGGTTCCGTTGAGACGCATCGTTGCGATGCTGGATATTAACTGGGAGGTGCTTTACAACCGGATCGACTTCATTCACCGACAGTGTTTAGCTTTCGCTTCCCACAGAGAAGCAAGGTTAAGAGACATGCCGATAAAGCGTTTGTATCTTGCATTGGACCGACAGGATCATCAGGTCAACTGGACTGAACGGCAGGATAAACGTAATGTGATTCTGTCCTGTATCGCCAGCGCAGACAATACAACAGGCTACGTCTTTGGTATTCACCCGAACTTCGATGCTACGGTAGACCGTGAGGCGGTCGAAGCCGACGCGCTGGCTTGTGGCGATATCGCATTACCGCCGCCACATCGTAAATATGCGCACCTCTGGCTTGCCGACGATTATGTGGCTTCATCAAGCAAAAGTACAAGGAAACCAAAAGCGGGCAGTACTTTGGAAAAAACAATCGCTAACATCTATGATGAATCAGCTAATCGTGATGATATTGATGTATTCGACAATAAGACCAATGAACAGAAGCTGCCGGACTATGGGCTCCAAGTGCACGCCGAGTACACCATGGCAGCACACTTTCATTTTCTCAAGCAATTAATGAGGAACGTTGATAAATGGCGATTTTTTATGGATCAGGAAAGCGGCATTCGTTCTGCGTTTTTTGGTGCATTTATTGGGGAAATTAAAGCGCACCTTGCGGAAGGTTTCTACGTGTCATGCGCCAAGGATTTAAGTGTCGACGAAAAACGGGCGTTAATTAATCAATCCAACAAGGAATTCAGGGCTTTCATGGCGCAGCATCCTGAACTCAAAGAAAATGAGGCGAAGCTACAGATACTAAAACAAAGAATAGCCAACATGAGCGAGATCGGCAAATGGAGAGATAGATGGGTGCAACACCCAATGCCAAATATGGGGGAAGCTGAAAAATCGATGTGCTGGTTAACACCGCATACCGAATTTGATGAAGATCATGTGGCAATGCTTTATAACAAGGCCAGTTTGCATTCCGTCGATGCATTTTTTGAGAAGATCAGGCGTCGTATTTCCATGTTCGAACGCCCTGTTCATTCAGCTTCAGCAGATGGAAGGACATGGAGTGGCTACGCCGCATATAATCCAGGGCAGGCGGTAAAGTTGCTGGAAATATTCAGGGTGGTGCATAACTATATTGATACGCGCAAGACCAAAGGTGTTTTGACTACTCCAGCCATGAGGATTGGACTAGCGCAGGCGCCTATTGATTATGGTGATGTGATTTATTTTCAAGGGATGAAATTTGACGTTAGTATCTAAATATTTAATGGTTAGGGAATGCCAATTATGACAACGCTACAAACTAAAGTGAGCCGACAGTCACCTCATTCATTCAACGGAATGATGTGATGACGAAGAACGCCAATCTTTCGGCTGCCAAGAATGCCAAAAACGACGAGTTCTATACTCAGTGGGCTGACATTGAACGTGAAATGAACGCATATATAGAGTATGACCAGGATGCGTTTCGTGACAAGACGATATTGCTTCCGTGCGATGATCCAGAGTGGAGCAACTTCACCAAGTTCTTCGCATTGCACTTCAGGGATTATGGACTAAAAAAGTTGATCTCAACAAGCTACGCTCCGAACAGCAACGCAGGACTCACCTCGTATCAACCGACTATTTTCGAGCGTAGCAACCCCGCTTACGACAAGATAAAATCAATGGAGCGCGGGCGGATGTTTATTCTGGAAGAAGCCGACGTAAATGACGATGGCATCATTAACATAGATGACCTTCAATGGTCCTACTTAGAGGGCGACGGCGACTTTCGCAGCGAGGAAGTGATTGCACTGCGCGACGAGGCGGACATCGTCATTACGAACCCGCCTTTCAGTCTCTTTCGCGAATTCGTGACGTGGCTCATTGATGGCGGCATCAAATTCTCCGTAATTGGGAGCGGAAATGCGCCAACTACAAAAGAGATATTCCCTCTCATTAAAGAAAACAGGATGTGGAAAGGTGCGACCGCCAACAACACAGACATGGTGTTCGGCGTCCCGAAGGGTACGGATATCAAAGAGGCAGACAAGGCGAAAGCTGCACGGCTTGGATACCCGTCGGATGACGATTACGACTACACGCGACTAGGCAACTCCTGTTGGTTCACGAACATAGACCACGGGCGACGACATGAGCCGCTCCATCTCATGACAATGGCAGACAACATCAGGTTCAGCCGACACGCGGAAATTAGGGGCGCTGAATACCAGAAATATAACAACTTTGATGCAATCGAGGTGCCCTATACCGACGCAATTCCAAGTGACTGGGAAGGCGTAATGGGTGTTCCGTTCAGCTATCTGGACAAATACAACCCCGATCAGTTCGAGATCGTTGGTATCACCAAGACATGGTTCGGTGCGGCGATCAAGACCTACCCACAGCAAATTCAGGTCAGCGCAAGCGGGAAGAGGACTAAAGTGGGCAAGCTAAACGACGGCGCTGTCCTCAAGGTCGCAAAACCCCTCGACGGCAAGACTTACTACGAGGTCAATGGAGAAATCTTCATCCAGACCTACCCGCGCGTTCTCATACGAAAGAAGTCCATTTAATGAAAACTGATCTGAAGCAATATTCGGTCAAGGAAATAACCGATGGGTTCGTTTACAACGAGTTCGAGGGCAAGGGACTATACGGCCTCGCCGGAAAACTCGTCATCCAGCCAGAGTACCAGCGAAACTACATCTATGGTGATGGCAAGAAGGATGTTGCCGTGATTGACTCACTGCTGAAGGACTACCCGCTCGGTCTGATCTACTTCAACGACGGCGGAACCCATTTGGAGGTTCTTGACGGCCAGCAGCGCATCACGAGCATCGGGAGGTTCGTGACTGGCAAGTTCGCGATCAAGCGAGACGAAAAAGAGCAGACATTCTCGTCACTCCCTCAGGAAGACCGCAACAAGATTCTGGACAGTGTGTTATTGGTCTATGTCTGCAATGGCACGGAACCTGAGATCAAGCAATGGTTCGAGACCATCAATATCTCTGGCGTATCACTGGAAGATCAGGAGCTATTGAACGCAATTTACTCTGGGTCATTTGTGACAGCAGCGAAGGCATATTTCTCAAATTCTGGAAACGCACTCCAACAGAAGTGGGCCGCATACATAAAGGGAGACCCGAAACGTCAAGGGGTGTTAGCGGTTGCGCTGAGTTGGATCGCCGCGTCAAAAGACGTGGGCATCGACCGCTACATGGCGGACCACCGGCACGACAAGGACTTCGACGAGTTGAAGGGCTACTTCACTTCAGTTATCGACTGGATCGGCAGTGTGTTCAGCAGGTCGCCCGACAAAGAGATGAAAGGTCTTGAGTGGGGGCGGCTCTACGAGGAACACCACAGCAAGCCGTACAACGCGACGGAGATTGAATCGAGGCTTGTCGAGTTGCGAAGTGATCCTGCTGTTCATATCTCAAAAGGGATTTACGAGTTCCTGCTTGGTGGCGAGAAACAGACGCAGTTGCTTGATGTCCGCCTGTTCGATGATAAGACCACGCGACAGGCCTATGAGCAGCAAACGTCAGCGGCTGAGGTAGCAGGCAAGTCGAATTGCCCGTTGTGTGCCGTTGGACATAGCGCGAACGCGACGAAGATTTGGGCACTTAAGGATATGGATGCTGACCACGTCTCGGCGTGGTCTAAGGGTGGGAGCACTGACATCTCGAACTGCGAGATGCTTTGCGTGACACACAACCGAGCCAAAGGGAACCGGTAGCAAATAAAAATCACAGGGATTTGAAATTCAGCAAGAGAGAAAAGAGATGGAGGCTAATTAGACTCCCTCTCTTGTTATGCGTCCAGCGTGGCAATTACCAACACACTTTCGGAGCGGCTTGCGCGAAGCGTGGTATTTTTTGTTGCTGCAGAAAGACGCATCTTTCCGACTATTTCTGAACCGTAATTACGCTTATACATAACGTACTGGTTAACTGCTGAATAACGGGGGGTGGCTGTAAGATTTAGACAGAGTTTGTCAGTTGAGGCGGATCGCAAGACGGATAGCAGTCCGTTGAATAATGTTTTGCCACATTTGCCACAAATTTGCCACAATGGCCAGTAAATTTTGTGGCAATATTGAGAAATATGGAGTAATGCTGAGAAAGGAAAAAAGGCTTGAAACCCTTGCTGCTGGCGGAGAGGGCGGGATTCGAACCCGCGTTCAGGTATTACCCGAAACACGCTTTCCAGGCGTGCGACTTAAACCACTCATCCACCTCTCCGAAAGGGCGCGCAGGATAAACCAGAATCGCTATGTCTGCAATCTAAAAGTGGTTCTTCCATTCCCGTAGTGCCGTAAATGCAGCAAGTTCGTGGTTCTCGGTGAGGCCGTGCCCTTGCAGAGTACGGATGACCTCCGGCTCTGTACAGCGCAGAAAAGGATTAGTGGCTTTTTCCAGCGCGATAGTTGATGGAAGAGTGGGTTTTTCAACTAAACGTAATGTATGAGCTTCATTTTTGCGCTGCTGAAGTTGCATATTGTCGGGTTCGCAGGCAAGGGCAAAACCAATGTTAGCCTCGGTATATTCGTGCGCACAATAAACACGGGTATCATCAGGCAACTGTGCGAGACGTTGCAAAGAGTGATGCATTTCTGCTGGTGTACCTTCAAATAATCGTCCACAACCGCAAGCAAACAGGGTATCTCCACAAAACAAGCTGGCAGCCCTCCCTTCATGCTCCAAAGTCAGATAGGCGATATGTCCGCGTGTATGGCCGGGTATAAACAAAACTTGCAGCCTGATATTTAATTCTGCAATTTCAACAATATCCCCATCGCCGACCGGATGGGTGAGGCAGGGAATAACGTCTAACCGTGGGCCATACACAGGCACGTTGTATAATCCGGCCAGTTCGCAAACGCCACCTACGTGATCGTTGTGATGATGGGTGCATAAAACGGCGCAAAGGGTGAGATGATGAGAATCCAGCCAATTACGCACTGGAGTCGCATCGCCCGGATCGATCACAACTGCATGCCGGCTATCATGGAGCGTCCAGATATAATTGTCTTTGAATGCCGGAATAGGAATAATATTGATCATAGTATCCAATTTGATTGAAATGATAAACCATGTCAACTGTTAATTCGCTGACCGATTGGTTCGCCTCTCCCCAGGGGCAATATCTATTACTGCGCGAACAGGATTTTTTTGATCAAACGGTAAGCGATATTTTTGGTTTTAATGCTGTTCAGCTGGGCTTGACGGAATTTGAATTTTTACGTGCCAGCCGAATGCCGCTGCGTGCCGTGGCAGGAAACAGGGCGGGCCTGCGGGCCTGCAAATCTGCCGATGGAGACAAATCTGCAAATTATGCAAAAGTGCGGCTGATCATGGATGAACTGCCGTTTGAAAGCGGCAGTCTGGATATGGTGGTGATGCCGCACGTTCTTGAATTCAACGAAAATCCACACCAGATTTTACGCGAGGTTGAACGGGTACTGATGCCTGAAGGTCACGTCATCATCGCCGGTTTCAACCCGAGGAGCCTGTGGGGAGTTCGCCGTGCATTCGGTTCCAAAATGGGCTACCCATGGCGCGGCAATTTCATTTCCCTGCCGCGTATCAAAGATTGGCTAGCCTTGCTTGGATTCGAGGTAGTGTCAGGTCGATTTGCCTGCTATGCCCCCCCTTTGCTGAATGCCAAGCTCATTCAACGAATGCGTTTCATGGAACCAGCAGGTGATCGCTGGTGGGCAGTCTGTGGCGGAGTTTATTTTTTGCAGGCAATCAAACGCGTACCCGGTATGCGCCCCATCAAGCCCCGGTGGAATGAGGGACTGGTAGGCAAGTTATTGCCGGTTGCCCCCAAACTGGGCCGTGAAGTGTCACAGAAATCGAAAACAGGAACCGAATGACCATCACAGATGAAGCAGTGGAGATTTTTACCGACGGGGCCTGCAAGGGTAATCCCGGTGTGGGGGGCTGGGGAGCATTGTTGCGAACCCGGGGGAAAGAGCGTGAGTTGTTTGGCGGCGAAGCCCATACTACCAATAACCGCATGGAATTATTGGGAGCAATCCGCGCACTGGAAGCACTCACCCGCCCCTGCAATGTGATCCTGCATACCGATTCGAAATACGTGCAGCAAGGCATCACCACATGGGTACACAACTGGAAATTGCGCGGATGGAAAACTGCCGATAAAAAGCCGGTGAAAAACGATGATTTATGGCGCGAACTGGATGCGCTGGCGAATAAACATCAGGTGCAATGGGTATGGATCAAAGGTCATGCCGGCCACGATGGCAACGAACGTGCCGATCAGTTGGCCAATCTGGGTGTTGAGCAAATATTGAATAACAGCGGTGAATGATTCCTTGCACATTCCGCGCAGAGATTGAAGACAGGAAAAAATAATGAGACAAATCGTACTGGATACTGAAACGACCGGTCTGGATCCGAAACAAGGCCATCGTATCGTCGAAGTGGCAGCTATCGAGTTAATCAACCGCAAGGTGTCAGAGAGAAGCTTTCATCGCTATCTGAATCCGGAACGGGAAATTGATGCGGGCGCGGCGGAAGTGCATGGTTTAACCTTGGAACGGTTGCAGAATGAGCCCAAATTTGCAGAGATTGCACCGGCCTTGCTCGAATTCATCAACGGCGCAGAACTCATTATCCACAATGCGCCATTTGATGTCGGTTTTCTGAACAAAGAATTGGATCTCGCCGGGCTGCCTGGCTTGATTAATTATTGCCCCAATGTGACTGACACTTTGAAGCTGGCAAAAGAATTACATCCGGGCAAGAAAAACAATCTGAATGCCCTGTGCGACCGCTACCAGATAGATAACTCTCATCGTACCTTGCACGGCGCCCTGCTCGATACCGAACTACTCGGCGAAGTTTATCTGGCAATGACGCGTGGACAAGATAGCCTGCTGGGCGAAGGGGGCGACGACCATGAAGAACAGGACTCCACCGCCTCAATCGACATGCCGCGACTTGCTGTGCGAGTCTTAATGGCAAACGAGGAGGAATTGACACAACACACGCAGCAATTGGCCGATATTGACAAGGCAAGCAAAGGTGCCTGTCTTTGGACGCAGATGGAGTTGCAAACCTAGTTGATGAAACAGGAATTCACTTCAAATGTTGATGTAACCATCATTGGCGCGGGGGCTGCCGGCATGATGTGTGCCATGACTGCGGCGCAGCGTGGTCGCAAAGTACTGTTGCTTGATCATTCAAGGAAACTGGCAGAGAAAATTCGTATTTCCGGAGGGGGTCGTTGCAACTTTACCAACACCAACGTCAAACCCGAAAACTATTTATCGCAGAACCCGCATTTTTGCCGCTCGGCTTTAGCGCGTTTTACACCGCAACATTTCATCACTTTGCTGAATAAACATGGCATCGGCTATCACGAAAAAACACTTGGGCAATTATTTTGCGATGAGGGTTCAGAAGTAATCATTGAAATGCTCAAGAAGGAATGTGATCAGGCAGACGTCAAATGGTCTGTTCCTTGTGAGGTACACTCTCTTCAACCGCACATCGGAGACCGTCAGAAAAATAAGGTCGATGAAAGCCGTTTCATTCTTTCCACTTCATGCGGTGAAATTCATACCCAGTCTATCGTGATCGCCACCGGTGGTTTATCAATCCCGAAAATTGGTGCCACGCCCTTCGGCTACAAGATCGCGCAGCAATTCGAATTAGCTGTCACCCACCTCAAACCCGGCCTCGTGCCGCTCAGTTTTCACCCGCAGGAATGGCAAATCTTCGCGGAACTGGCTGGAATTTCGCTCGATGCCATTGTGAGCTTTGGCAAACACTCATTCCGGGAAAACTTGCTCTTTACCCATCGGGGTTTGAGTGGCCCGGCCATTCTGCAAATTTCTTCCTATTGGGAACATGGCAAGCCAATCTCGATTAACCTGTTACCCGATCACGGCAAACAAGACATATTTGATCAACACCACAACAGCCGTATGCTGTTAAGTAATTTTCTGGCCCAATATCTGCCCAAGCGTTTCGTTGAAGTCTGGTGTGGGCAATTCGCAGAGAATCGCCCCGTCAACGAATATTCCCGGAAAGCATTGGCTCAATTCTCTAACCAATTGAGCAACTGGGAAATCACCCCGACCGGCACACTGGGCTACAGCAAAGCCGAAGTAACTTGCGGCGGCGTTGACACGCATGCGCTTTCTTCAAAAACCATGGAAACCCAAACGGTACCGGGGTTGTTTTTTATTGGCGAAGTAGTCGATGTCACCGGCCATTTGGGCGGCTTTAATTTTCAATGGGCATGGGCGTCCGGCTATGCCGCAGGACTGGTGGCTTAAAATGCTCTATTACGTATTCAAAGTACTTTTCTCGGCACTGCTGATCGTAGCCATTTCTGAAATTGCCAAGCGGTCAACCGGATTTTCGGCCTTGATCGCGTCTCTCCCGCTCACTTCCTTGCTTGCATTTGTATGGCTGTACATGGAGGGAACGCCCTCCATTCAAATCGCAGAGCTATCCAGCCAAATATTCTGGCTGGTCATTCCCTCGCTTCTGCTGTTTCTAATGCTTCCGCTCATGCTCAAATTGGGTTTGAATTTTTGGCTCAGCCTTGGTTTGTCGATGACCGCAACTGCGGCTAGTTATCTTGTTCTAATTTCACTATTGCGGCGCATGGGGATCAGCCTTTGAATTGCAATTTCTCTCCTTGGGCGATCTTCCTGATTTTTCTTCGATTGGGGCTGACTTCATTCGGCGGGCCCATTGCCCATCTTGGATATTTCCGTCAGGAGTTTGTTGAACGACGAAAATGGCTGAGCGAAAGTGCGTATGCCGATCTGGTTTCACTTTGCCAGTTCTTACCTGGTCCCGCAAGCAGTCAAGTGGGTATCGGCCTGGGCTTATCCCGGGGGGGAATCCCGGGCGCAATTGCCTCATGGCTGGGCTTTACTTTGCCATCTGCTATTCTGCTCATTCTGTTTGGAATGGGGCTTTCGCTTTTTGGGAACACGCTGGGCAGCGGTTGGTTGCATGGCCTCAAAATAGCAGCGGTCGCAGTGGTAGCTCAGGCTCTGTGGGGGATGGGAAAAAATCTCTGCCCGGACAAAATGCGCGCAAGCTTTGCTTTGGCTGCCGCAGTCATTGCTACATTCATTCCCTTTTCACTCGGCCAAGTTTGTGCAATTGTCGCCAGTGGAATCCTGGGTTGGGCATTTCTCCCTGACGCGTCAATTTCCCCGCATGGAATTATCCAAACCCGAACCGGAAAAAAGACCGGGGTTGTATTGCTGATTGTGTTTGCGTTACTGCTTGTGCTGCTCCCCATTTTGGGTACGGAGCTGGACAGTCCAGTTATTAAATTCTTCGATATTTTTTACCGCGCGGGTTCGCTGGTATTTGGCGGGGGGCATGTCGTGTTGCCACTTCTTCAGTCTCAGTTGATCCCCACTGGCCGGATTTCGCCTGATGTTTTCCTTGCAGGTTATGGTGTGGCGCAAGCGGTACCGGGACCTCTGTTCACTTTTGCCGCCTATCTTGGCGTGGTGTCCAACCAGTCCCCATCCGGATTGATGGGGGCAGGAGTCGCTCTGATAGCCATTTTTCTGCCTTCATTTTTACTGGTCATTGGAATCATTCCATTTTGGGAACAGCTTCGCCGCTATCAGGGAATCCAGCGGGCGCTGATCGGCATCAATGCCGGTGTCGTGGGTATCTTGCTCGTCGCTTTTTACAATCCGGTATGGACAAGCGCGATTCACAGTTCGACTGACTTCTGTTTGGCTGCCTTTGCATTTCTGATCTTGGTGTTCTGGAAACTGCCACCATGGCTGGTTGTTTTTGTAGCGGCTATCGTTACCGAGTTATTGGAAACTCATCTCTTTTACTGATTCTTGAGCTTTCCAAATACATGGCATGGTTGCCCCAAACCTCCTCCCTCTCTGATGAACTAACTAGCCATCTGGCTAAGCTGCACAAAACGCAGCAAGTCATTGGTTACCCCGATGTGAGAGGGGACAGAACCCTCAATCACGATGCCAACAGGGCGCTTGCCGCCATGATGACTCCTCCTGTTGCTGCTCCTCCGGCAATGTAAAACAACCATTTCTTGCGCGTCAATACGGTAATTGAAGCCAGCGAGATTGCAATCTGAATCAGCGTCATGGCTTGGGCCAATTTATGGTGGGGGTGCATCAAATGATCACTTTCCAAATCGGCTTTCTCTGACGCAGCTTCCAGTTCCTCGGCTTTGGCTTTGATATCTTTCTTATCCTTTTCGTATTTTACAATCTGCTCTTTGTAATAAGCCTGCTTCTGAGGGGGGGCAATGTCGGAAGCCAACTCCATCAAATGCCCTTTGTTACTCTTGGCCTGGTAGAAATTCCATTGATCAGAAGCCTGCGCTTTCTTCAACACCGCTTCATTCTTGAACAACATGGCCTCGTTCTGCGTTGCACCGCCTTGATAGCTGACAATCGCTCCAACAGTTGCCATGATGGCCGTAAATATTGCAATGTTTCCGGCAAGGCCATCGCCGCCTTCGGCGTGATGTTCTACTTCGTGCTCATGCGCGCCATGCACATGAAATCCATCTTCTGACATATTATTTCCTCATGATTGGTTATTCTAAAAAAGGGGCTCGTAAAAACATGAATTTTTAGCACATGCTACAAACTGTTCAGCCTGCTATTATAAACGCGGAAGGATACCCGATGAAATACCCCGGCTCTGTCTAAAATGGAAACCCAATTATTGCTTTAAGCACGGTCTTGTCAGTAGATTGTCCGGAAACGTGGCCAATACCGACATTAAAGTCCCATTTCCCTGAGTCAAAATCCGCAACCAGATAGTTTGACACGTTAATCTGGGATTGATCTTGCGCATTATGCAGTGGGCCAAGAAAAGCGTAGTTTTCTATGCCAAGCTGCAAACCTTCTCTGACTTGATAAGCAATCTTGGTGTCAATTTCGGATGTAGCCGCTTCAGAGGGATTTGATTTTAATGCCCGGTCTAAATTCAAATTCACACCCAAAGTCCACGGATCTGTTTTCCAAACGCCGATCAGTTTAACTTCACCGCTCGTTTGATCCTGATAGTAAGTCTTGGCAAGTTGCCCGACTTCAAAGTTCACCGCCCAATAAAAGGGAGAGGCTGGCGAAGGAACGTTAGGCCGCCATCTGGCTCGCAATTTCACTCCGTTTGTATCTACAGAGCCATCCGGATTTTTGAGCGTCAAGAAATAGCTGGCAGCCTCCCAATGGTCATTGATTCCGTAGCTCAATTCAGGTGTCAGCCGAAGCTGATGGCGGGTTGATTGTTGACCGGAAACGATATAATTGCTATGCAGAT
>Ga0364881_10463_pt1 | contig 21909 bp, 13 predicted proteins | sample ExccelJu500001D4_5_FD_206923 | JGI IMG/M metagenome (GOLD analysis project Ga0364881, IMG submission 206923) | Enriched cells from Trout Bog Lake Hypolimnion, Wisconsin, USA - BchlTB.July30.5000.01.D4 | ecosystem: Environmental > Aquatic > Freshwater > Lake > Hypolimnion/Profundal zone | place...
TCTTTAATAACCATTTTGATAAACCAGGAGTTGAAAGAATGGAATATACCTTTGTTTACAAAGCAGGGATGTGGAGATTAACAGAAAATAACCCATTTCATCTTGAATCACACTTTGATGATATCAAATTTGGTGAGATTAAGGGAATGTAATTATTTCCAATAATTTTTCATTAAGTCCTCTACCCAGTTGGGTTGTTTAATATTTTCAGAGATTTTAAATTCTTTAAATACAGGTTTGATATCTAATATTGGAGTTCCATCAATTGCATCTAAGAATTTCACCTTAATTATTCTTCCATGATGTTCTACTAATTCAACAGTAGATAAACCTATTGAATTTGGTCTATCTTTTTTTCTTTGACCAAAAATTCCCATTTTAGGATAATTGGTATTGCCTCTTGGGTGACCTGAAAAAATAATTATTCTTTCTGCCACACTTCCCATTTACATCTACCAAAAACTATATGGTGAGAGGTTGAATGTGATTGATATAAGAGATGTTGAACAACAAGGTAAAATCATCCAATACACCAAACGATCATGTTCAAGACTATCACTTAATAGATATGTGAAAACTGTAAGTGAAGAAATTGGAGATAAACCGGTTATTACTTTTAAATCTTACGCTCACCAATTTAAAAATCCTGTGAAAGACATGCACTTTGGAAATTGCTCCGGCTATGATACTATGAAGGGAAAAGATTTAGCGATAGTTGGGACACCGCACCGAAACGTTATAGAATATCTGTTAACTGCAAAAGTCCTTGGTATAGATTTTAAGACCACCGATACTACCATGAGTTTTCAAAAAATAGAATACAATGGGTTCCGGTTCAAGTTTTACTGTTATGACAATGAAGAAATACGATTATTGCAACTTGCATTGATTGAGAGTGATTTGATACAGGCGGTTGGTAGAGCAAGAACGTTACGCACGGATGCTACAGTTGAAGTTTATTCAAATTTTCCATTGAGAATTAGTAAGCTATTTGTCTATTAAAACTACTATACTCTTTTTAAAATGAAGATTTTATGCTCTTCATTTTTGATCACTAAAACATTAATTTTCTATCTTATATTTGTAACAGAAGTTGTAAATCCTATAAAATGACCCTACCACAAATTGAGGATAATGTTAAAAGCCTGATTAATAATTTTACACCCTCAAATTTCATTTATGATTTTCTCATTGCTTATGACGCACCCAAATCAGCGATTACTCGTTTAAAAAATGGCAGCTTAAATGCATCGAAAAACGTTGGCGAATTAATTTGGAAAAAGAAAATCTTCTACAAAGAAGTTTTCACGGAAGAATTAAATACTATTATATCGGATATTTTAAAAGATGAAAGAGTAAAGAAAAATAAAGTACGCTTTTTAATTGCAACAGACCACAAAAATATAGTAGCCGTTGACCTTAAAAATTACGAACAAATTGAAACAACAATTGAAAACCTAATAGAACACGTTGCCTTTTTTTTGCCACTTGCTGGTATGGAAAAGTATGAAAGCCATACCGAAAACGATGCTGATGTAAAAGCAGCAGTACAAATGGCAAAGTTATTTGATGAAATAAAGAAAACAAATCCAACAGATACACAAGAACAAGTTCACTATCTCAATGTTTTTTTATCACGTTTATTATTTTGTTTTTTTGCTGAGGACACAGAAATATTTGAAAAGAATTTATTTACAAGTTCAATCAATAACCATACGCAACCAGATGGTAGCGATTTACACACCTACCTACAAAATCTATTTATTGTTTTAAATACAGAAGTTAGACCAGCACACACACAGTCTTATTTAAAAGCATTTCCTTATGTAAATGGCGGTTTATTTAGAGTAGAAATTCCATTGCCAAATTTTACTTTTAAAAGTCGTAAGGCAATTATAGATAGTGGTGGTGAAAATTGGGCTTCAATTAATCCTGATATTTTTGGTAGCATGATCCAAGCTGTCGTTACACCAAGTCAGCGTGGTAATTTAGGTATGCATTATACAAGTGTGCCTAATATCATGAAAGTGATTCGTCCACTTTTTTTGGATGAAGTGTACGAAGAATTTGAATCAGCAAAGTTTAATGCAAATGGCTTAAACAAATTATTAAATCGAATTGCTAACATTAGAATATTCGATCCTGCCTGCGGTAGTGGCAATTTTTTAATTATTGCTTATAAAGAACTTCGTTATTTAGAAATAAAAATACTATTACAACTTAAAAATTTAAGTTCAAATAATTATACCGGGTTTGAAGAAAAACAACAAGAATTATTTGCTAAAAAGCAATTATCACTTGCTGATGCTAAACCTCAGAGTTTTCAAATAGAAATGTTTTCTCGTATCGAATTAAACCATTTCTATGGCATTGAGTTAGACGATTTTGCTCATGAAGTTGCCAAACTTTCATTATGGTTGGCACAGCATCAAATGAACTTAGAGTTTAATAAACTTATTGGCACATCAAATCCAAGCCTTCCTTTAAGAGATGCAGGTGTTATTGTACAAGATAATGCCACACGTTTAAATTGGGAAACTGTTTGCCCTAAGCCAAATATTGGGGAAGTTTTTATTTTAGGGAATCCACCCTACTTAGGTGCAAGGCTGCAAGATGACTTAAAAAAGGAAGACATGGCTTTAGTTTTTGCTGGTATTGATGGTTATAATAATCTTGATTACATTGCTTGTTGGTTTAAAAAAGGAAGTAATTATATTATTAATTCAGATTCAAAATTTGCTTTCGTTTCTACTAATTCAATTTGCCAAGGCGAACAAGTTGCTATTTTATGGGAAGACATTTTAAGTAGTCAAATTGAAATTGAATTTGCTCATACCTCTTTTAAATGGACTAATAATGCTAAATCAAATGCAGCTGTTATAGTTTCAATAATTGGACTTAGAAATAATTCTAAAGCAAATAAATATTTATACAGTACTTCATTAAGAAAACTTGCAAATAATATTAATCCTTATCTAATTGATAGTAGTAATATTTTTATAAATAAACGTACATATCCTCTCACTACTTTTTTGCCTGAAATTTGTTTTGGGAGTATGCCTAATGATGGTGGATTTTTAATATTAAATAAAGAAGAAAGGGATATACTACTAGATCAAAATATTAATTCAAAGAAATTTATTAAAAACCTAATTGGGGCTCAAGAATTTATTCGAGGTGAAGAAAGATTCTGCTTATGGATAAGTTCTAAAGATTTGGCCGAAGCATTAGAAATTAATTTTATTAATCAGCGTATTTCAAGTTGCAATGCATATAGATTAAAAAGCAAAAGAAACGAAACCAAAGAACTTTCTAAAATTCCTTACTCATTCGGAGAAGTTAGACATAAAAACACTCATTCCATAATCATCCCAAGAGTTTCCTCTGAAAACAGAGATTATATTCCCATTGGCTACCTTAATTCAGATAGTGTAATTTCAGATGCAGCACTTGCTGTTTATAATGCTCAATCATTTATTTTTTCAATAATTACTTCACGTATGCATATGTGTTGGGTAAAAACTATTGGTGGTAGATTGAAAACAGATTATCGATATTCTGCATCATTATGTTATAATACTTTTCCAATTCCTCAAATCACTCAATCTCAAAAAGAAGTATTAGAACAACACACTCATAATATTTTAAAGCAAAGAGCAATTCACACCGAAAAAACATTGGCAGAGTTATACGATACTAGTAAAATGCCTGATGGCTTACTTCAAGCACATAAAGAATTGGATATTGCTGTAGAAAAGTGCTATCGTGATAAACCTTTTGAAACCGATGAAGAACGTCTTGCATTCTTGTTTAAATTGTATGAACAAATGATTGAGGAAGAAAAAACAAAAGGCACTCTGTTTGAAGCAGAGTCCAAACCTAAGAAAAGTAAAAAGAAATAACCATGCCCAACCTTATTGAAGTTAATTATAACCAAACTGGAAAAAGCACCCAAATTAATTCTATGGGTATGAGAGAAATGCAGGCCAAGGCTTTCGAAAGTCGTTTGGCACAATACCTACTTTTAAAAGCCCCACCTGCATCAGGTAAATCAAGAGCACTGATGTACATAGCATTAGATAAATTAGCTAATCAGGGCATCAATAAAGTTATTGTTGCAGTTCCTGAAAAATCCATAGGTAGTTCCTTTTCAAATACCAACCTAATCAAAGATGGCTTTTTTGCAAATTGGGAAATTCACGATAAATACAACCTTTGTACAAGTGGCAGCGATGCAAGTAAAAGCAAGGTAAACAGCTTCAAACATTTTCTAGATAATAACGAGAAAATATTGGTTTGTACACACGCCACTTTACGTTTTGCTTTTGAAGAAATACAAACCAATCAACTAAACAATGTATTAATTGCAATTGATGAATTTCATCATGTTTCAGCAGATGCGGGTAGTAGATTAGGTGAATTATTAAGAGCGGTAATGGCAAATACAAATGCTCATATTGTTGCAATGACCGGTTCTTATTTTAGAGGCGATAGTGTTCCAGTGTTGCTTCCTGTTGATGAAGAAAAATTTGAAAAAGTTACTTACAACTATTACGATCAACTGAATGGTTATACTTATTTAAAATCATTAGGTATTGGTTACCATTTTTATCAAGGTAAATATTATACAGCTATAGGCACTCTGTTAGATACCGATAAAAAAACTATTCTTCATATTCCGAATGTAAATTCAAGAGCATCTACCGGCGAAAAATATGATGAAGTCAGTTTATTAATTGACAGCATTGGTGAAGTAGATTATCAAGATAGTATAACAGGCGTCATTTATGTTAAAAGAAATACTGATGACAAAATAATTAAGATTGCAGATTTAGTAGAAGACGATACAAACCAACGCAATAAAATTCAAGAATATTTAAGACAAATGAAGGCGGCTGATGATATGGATTTAATCATTGCATTAAATACTGCAAAGGAAGGTTTCGATTGGCCATATTGTGAACATACTTTAACCGTTGGTTATAGAGGTTCATTAACAGAAATTATTCAAATTATTGGTAGATGTACAAGAGATAGTATAAATAAAACAAAAGCTCAATTTACAAATCTTATTGCCCAACCCGATGCTGCACAAAGTACAGTTGCTGAAGCTACTAATGATATGCTAAAAGCCATTACAGCATCACTATTAATGGAACAAGTTCTTGCTCCAAATTTTAAATTTAAAACCAAAAGTTTTGAAGATGAAAAACCCGAAGCAGGTACAATTTTAATTAAAGGTTTTAAAAAACCAAGTACTAAAAAAGTACAGGCAATTATTGATAATGATATTAATGATTTAAAAGCCAAAATTTTACAAGACGATACAATTAGAAAAACAGTTCCGGGTGGTATTGATCCTCAATTTATTACTACTCAATTAATACCTAAAATTATAAGACAAACCTATCCAGATTTAAACGAAACAGAAGTAGAAGAATTAAGGCAACAAGTTGTTGCTGATTCATTATTAAGAAATGCAGTTATTGAAATAAGGGGTGATAATAAATTTATAAATCTTGCAGGCACTTTTATTAACATTAAAGATTTGAGCATCGATCTTATTGATAGTATTAATCCTTTTCAAAAAGCGTATGAAATTTTGTCCAAATCAGTTACTATTGAAGTATTGAAATCAATACAAGAAGGTATAGAGGCAACCCGAATAAAAATGGATTTTGAAGAAGCCACATTTCTTTGGCCTAAAATTCAGGAATTTGTAAAAAAGTATAATAGGCATCCAAATATTAGCTCAAATGATACTGAAGAAAAGAGAATGGCTCAAGCAATCATTTACTTGAAAACGCAAAAACGAAAAGCCGAAAATGGATAGAAAGGAAATTCTAAACGAAATATTTAATAACGACCCATTAAGTTTATTAACGCTAAAGCCGAAATCAAATCAACGAAATGCGGATGATAGATTATTGGCATCCTTTCAAAATATATTAGATTTTTACGAAGAAAACAGTCGTGAGCCGGAATTAGTAAGGGATATTCAGGAGTGCAAATTATATTACGAATTAAAAGGGCTTCGAGAAAACGAACTAAAGATTAAAGCATTAAAACCTTATGATGTATATGGATTATTAGATACTGTAGAAAATATTATTCCAGTTAAAGAAACCAAAGAATATAATTCAATAAGCGATATTATTTCAGATGATAGTTTTGGCATTTTAGATTCAGACGATTCAATTTTTACATTAAAACATGTTTCAAATACAAACGATAGGAAAAAAACCGATTTTGTTGCACGTCGTAATACTTGTAAAGATTTTAGTAAATACGAACCTTTATTTCAGCAATGCCAAAAAGATTTAAAATCTGGTAATAGACGATTAGTAAAATTCAGTGAAGATGATATTAAAAAGGGTACTTTTTTTGTGGTGGATGGCATGTTAGCTTATGTTAGTGATAGTTATGGAATTTCAAGAGGTAAACACAGCAAATTAGATGGCAGAATAAGATGCATTTTTGAAAATGGTACTGAATCTAAATTATTATTTCGTTCATTAGGAAAAGCCTTATACAAAAATGGACAATCAGTTACAGAATTGATTAGCAATAAAGATTTAATTTTCCGACATATAGATTCAGAAGATCAAGAATCAGGTTATATCTACATTTTAAAAAGCAAATCAACAAATCAACAGTTAACAACAATTCCAAATTTATTCAAAATAGGTTTCTCAACAACACCGGTAGAAGAACGCATTAAAAACGCATCACAAGAGCCTACTTATTTAATGGCAGAAGTTCAAATTATTGAAACATATAAATGCTACAATTTAAACCCACAAAAGTTTGAAAATATAATCCACAGTTTCTTTGGTAAAGTTTGTTTATCAATTGATATACATGATGCTAAAAGTAACAGACATACACCAAGAGAATGGTTCTCAGTTCCCTTACCCATCATAGAACAAGCAATAGAATATATAATTGCAGGGGAAATCAGTAAATACAGATATGATGATGAAAGAGAAATTATTTACAAAAAATAATTTTTACACCAACTTCAATTAAATACAATGGCGATCAACTTATCCCGTATTACTAAAATTAATCCAAGAGAAATTTGGAAGCACGAAGCACTTGACTTTACTCAATGGCTAGCAAAAGAAGAAAACATTTCAATTCTATGTGAGGAACTGGAAATAAATGTAGAAAATATAAAATCAGAAGCTTCAGCAGTTGAAAAATGCAATCTTAAATACCTGACCTATTTTCGGGGTACATCATAGCTGACCAATTATACTAGCATTAAGTAGAAGCAAGATAAAACAGAGGAGGAGAATCTAATCCCAATTTTCTGAGTTGCTTTCATATAAAACCCATGATACTTAATTGGCCCTAGTAAAGATTATCTCTTAACTAGGGCCAATTTTTATTAGGCTTATGCAAGTCCTTAGTTTAATCATCGCAATTAATGCTGTGTTACTTTTACCCAATCAACATACATTTTTACTTTTCTATTCTTAATTAATTCAAGCGTAGAAGCCGGTAATCCAGCATATGGATTTTTTACACCATTGATCTTTACTGGATAAGCGCCTCCCAATGCAAAGTTTAAAATCAAATATTTATTATTATCAAAAGACCATTGACCATAATGGTTGGTCATACTTCTAGTAACCCTAAACATGATTATTCCATCATACTTAAAGATAAGATTCTCGGGTGTCCAGTCAACTGCATATGTATGCCATTTCGTTACATCGTTATCTTTGTTAAAGTATTGCCGGTTCACAAATGGTGTTTCACCATAATAGCCCTTTCCGTGAATAGCTGCACTAGCCCAATCTTTTTCTCCAACATATTCCATAATATCTATCTCTCCGGTTTCGGGCCAGTTACCATTTCCTAGTAACCACCAAGCAGGCCATAGTCCTTCTCCATCAGAAATTTTAATTCTAGCTTCAGCAGTGCCATACTTAAAATCAAATTTATTTTTTGTATTTAAACGTGTTGATATGAAATCAAATTTTTGTCCATCTTTCGTAATAAACCCAGGGGTATATTTAGGTTCTAATACCAAGGCGTTGTTTTCAAGGTAACAAGTTATTGTTGTATCAACATAAGCCTGTAGTTCATCGTTGAAATGATTCCCGGTAATTTCAACATTCCATTTAGACCGGTCTAAATGACTACCTGAGAAATCATCAAAAAATACTACTTTCTCGTTTACTTTTTTATTTACTTCCGTTTTATTTTGTGCCCATACAGGAGAGCTCATCAGTAATGAAACGTTGCAAAAAGCCATTAGAATAAGAAACTTCATCCGTAATAATATATTAATAAATTTAGAAAATAAGTTTGTTTGTGGTGTTATTGGTAAACCCTTACATAATCAATTTCTAATTGGTCAGTTGCAAAACTACTAGTAACAGTTCCTCCGAAATTTCCCCCCATTGCGAGGTTTAAAAGGATGAAGAAATTTTGATTAAAGGGTAGGGAACTGCTGTTGGGTAATGTATAATATTGAACATCATCTACCAATAATTGTATGGTGGCTGCCGACCAGATAGCTGAATATTTGTGAAAAGCGGTGCTAGCGGTGGAGATAGTACTTGTTCCACCATCGCCATTAGGATTAACTTCTGTTGGATAATGCATTGTTCCATAAATTGTATTCTTATTACTACCGTTTTGCTCTAAGATATCTATCTCTCCACAGGCAGGCCATCCCACGGATGCTTGGTTATTGCCTAGCATCCATAGTGCAGGCCAGGTACCTATAGAGGCAGGCAGCTTGGCACTAATATCGATTCTTCCATATTGAAACGAATAGAGCCCCTTTGAAAGTAGCCTAGCAGAAGTATAATTACTTCCCTGATAACTTTCTTTTACGGCTATTATTTTCAGAGTGCCATTTGATACAATCGCATTATTGGTTCGAGACGTATAATATTCCAATTCATTATTACCCCATCCTCCTCCACCAAGGTCAAACCCCCATTTTGATGGGTCGGGACTGCCATTATTATTAAATTCATCAGACCATACTAAATTCAATTTAACGCCTACAGTTATCTGTTTGTTTGCTGAAATTGTTTGTCCTGAAGCACTAGTCGCTATTACATTAACAGTATAAGTGCCGGAGCTTGTATACTTAAAGAGGATGCTACCCGATGGAACTGTTTGAATTACCCCATTCCCAAAATTAAAATCATAAGTTACTGCATTCGAGGCAGCAGTGGTAAATGAAACATTACCACTGCTATCTGAAGCTACTACTGCTGTTATTGTTAAATTACCGGGGGGTGTATTCGGTGTAGTAGTATCCTTACTAGCCCCACCACAGGATAGGAAAAAAGGCATAGCCAAAATACAAACTATAAGAATATTTTTCATAACAGGATCTTTAATCATAAACAGCTAAAAGTGGTCATCAATGTCAATTTTAGCGCTTGTTATTATTGTGCTCTTAATATCTGATACCAGGCAAGTCCATCGCCACGGCAAATATTTCTTAACCAAATTACCTTAGGTGAAATGTATAATATTTCATATACAGTTCCGCCTAAACCAAATCCTACAACTCCATTGCCGGGAACAGTAAACTGAACACCGGTAGAATTGGAAGAAGAAGAGCCTGAAGTGGCAGAAGTAAAACCAAGGGTTTTAGCACCCACTGTTACAATTGGATAACATCCATCGCCACCCGATACACTATAAAAAGAGTTGGCATCATTTATGACGAATGTAGAGCCATTATTATTGTCATTGATACTAATTCCATTTGTGCCCACCTGTGAAAAAGTAATTACACTACCATATGCACAGCTTGGCTTTTCATTAGGTTGTGCCGTATAATAATCGGGTGTAAAAGTGTTGGCAGGTCCTACCCCTAAGTGGCCAACAGTATCTTTTGCAATAGCCCATGTTTTAGAACTTCCATTAGTAAGATCGGCAAGAATTGTGGAAGGAATCTGATACTTATATAAAACCTTTATCTGCTGACTTAAAGTGGAAATAGTTCCTGCTGTTCCAATTGCGTTCACTGTTACAGTATAAGTATTGGTATCTAGGGTTGTATACTTATAACTGACAGTTCCGGTAGGTGTTAATACCGAATCTCCGTTACCAAAATAAATCTTATAGGTAATGGCATTTGTTGCACTAACTGTAAAATTTACATTACCCGAACCATCCCCAGTGGGATTAGCCGTATTACTTCCCTGAATAGCTGTATTGATAACAATGTTGCTAGGGGTTTGTATATTCCCAAATGAATATTCTGTTTTTTTACAGGCAATGATCGAAACCATAATTATTCCAACAACCAATAGAATATATTTCATATTATTTTTCATGTAGTATTATTTTTTAATTATTGAATAATTAAATTATTCCAGTAGAAAGTTTTTCCCGAACCTGCCACATTAAAATCGAAGAAAACAGAAGCCAGATTATAGGTATTAGAAGCACTCCATGCCGGTGTACCTGATGCAGGCTGCGTAAAGTCGAAACTCAATGTTTGCCAACCCGATTTAGTAGTCAATACATCTGTTTCTACAGTGGGCAGATTAGAATTTACATTGCCTAGTTTTAATTTAATATCTAAACCAGCAGCTGGCGCATATACATCTAAACTCATTTTCCTACTTGCGCCTAAAACAATATTATTGGCAAAACCGTTGTTAGCAGTTTGTGCAGCATTCAATGAACTTATATTGGTTCCAGCCCAGGTTTGTGCACCTGCAGTTTTAATAGATTGCATTACTAATCCAGTTGAATGCGTAGCATCGGGATCTATAATTGTTGCACTAGTATTACCACCAAAATCATTGACTGTTGGATCCATATCCCGATTATTAAAGTTCAATGGCAAATTAATCTGTGATAAGAAATGAACTTCATCCCAATAAAATACTGATCCAGATCCAGCATTATTAAAGTCAAAGAAAATAGAAGCTAGATCGTATGTATTAGCAGAATTCCAAGCAGGTGTTCCTGTAGCAGGCTGACTAAAATCGAAAGTGAGCGTTTCCCACTGATGTACTTTTGTAGTTCTCACATCCGTCTCTACCGAAAGTCCAACATTCGGCGTCAGGTGATTATCTAACTTCAATTTAATATCCAATCCAGCCGCTGGTGAATATACGTTTACGGTCATCTTAGTGGCCACAGCTGTTAATAGTACTTTTTGTGAAAAACCATTTACTGTTCCAATAGTAGTACCAGCCCATGTTTGGGCACCGGCCGTTTTAGTAGACATCATTACATGGTTAGATGCATTGGCAGGATCTACTGTTAAGACAGTTGCGTTTCCGCCAAAATCACTCATGGTATAATCCACTGTAGCATCTTCGAATGTGATTGGCAAACCTAATTGTCTTAAAGAAGGTGGGGCCATCTGAACATTATCAAAATAAAAGGTGGACCCTGTTCCTACATTATTGAAATCAAAGAAAATGGAAGCAAGGTCATAAGTGTTTGAAGGAACAAATGCGGGAGTTCCAGCAGCAGGATGACTAAAGTCAAAGGTTAATGTTTGCCACTGATTAGCCACTGTGGTCAATACATCTGTTTCAACAGAAAGGCCCACATTGGGATTGGCATGATTATCAACTTTCAATTTAATGTCGAGACCAATAGCAGGCGAATACACTTTCACTGTCATTTTAGTATTAGCAAGTGTTAATGGTATAGGAGTTGCAAAGCCTGCCCCAGTTCCAATAGTAGTGCCTGCCCATGTTTGGGCGCCGGCAGTTTTTACCGACTTAATTACATGATTAGCAGAATTGGTAGGATCTATCACTAGGGTAGAGAGATTACCTCCAAAATCACTCATCGTATAATTGGTATTTGGGTCTTCAAATGTTACAGGTATATTTATTTGATTAGCTACCGTAATCGTATCTAAGAATTGCGTGGTGGCAATGCCGCCGCTTAAGGCAATCACTTTTACGATATACGTGCCTGCTTTTGCATAAGTATGCGAAACAACCTGATTGGTTAATGCAGCGGCATAAGGAATTGGCACAATAGAATTAGAGTCGCCATAATAAATCTTATAAAAAGTGGCATATTGCGCAGTCGCAGAAACGTTCACATTTAGGTTAGAGGTTGTTACATTGACTACCAAATTTTTTGGTGCAATGAAAGAAACTACTAGTGCCTGAGTTAAAGTGGCTGTTCCGCCCTTAATATCATGTCCAACAATTTTAACCTGATAATTTCCTTCAGGATAAATATGTTTCACATTCATACCTGCATTAATACTTATAGGATTTTTTGTTGTGTCACCAAATGTGATATCATAATAAACGGCACCTGTTCCATTAGGCGTAATAGTCACCAAACCTGTATTGTCTTGTGTGATGTTGAACATTACCGATAAATTAGTAACGGTAGTGGCTGTTGCAACAAACGAGGTGTCTGTAGTTGTTTCTTTTTTACAACCTACAATAATCATGCTTGTCAGCAATAGGTATGAAGCGATGTATTTAAATAGTCTCATAAAATTTATTTTTATATAATACTAGTAACCTGGATTTTGTGTAAGTCCGGAAACAAGAATTTCTTGTTGTGGAATAGGGAATACTTCGTTTTTACCAACTTTAAAAAGAGGGGCTAAAACAGTGGCTGCTTGACCTGTTCTAACTAAATCAAAAAAACGTTCCCCTTCCATAGCTAATTCCAATCTTCTTTCATTTAAAATAGCGGTATATAAAGAAGCGCCTGTTGAAGTAATATCATGACTAGCATCGTTTACCTGAAATGCACGACGCCGAACCTGATTTAAGTACAATTGTGCTTTGGTATCATTGGGTGTAGCACTTTTATTATAGGCTTCTGCTGCCATCAGTAATACATCAGCATAACGGATAGTCCTATAATTATTAGGATAATTTAATTTAGGATCCCCACCGCTAGTTGCACCTTGTCCAATATAAGGAAGGTATTTCTGATTGTATAAACCCGTGTTTTTGTAAGGAGCTACCTCATAAGTAATATTCCATGCAGGGTTTGCTGCCACATAAGCGGCAATATCTAAGCAAGTAGCGGCTTTTCGTTGATCACCTGCACTATAGGCACTCGCTAAATTTTGCGTTGGCAAATTGGTACTCCAACCCGGTGCATATGGCATTAATGATGATGATGAACTTAAATTTCTTATACCACATTGTTGTACCTGATAATTACCCGGACCTTGCGAAGGGTCAGCACCATCATAAGAATTAGCACCATTACTAGAATATTGAATTTCGAAAACAGATTCTGGACCGTTTTGTCCAGCTAGTAAAAAGATCGAGGCAAAATTATTGACTAAACTAAAAGCATTGGCATTAATTACACTTTGTAATACTATTGCTGCAGAATCATATTTCTGTTGGTATAGATATACTTTTCCCAATAAAGACTGTGCCGCATATTTGGTTGCCCGACCTGCTTGCGATTGTGTATTGGGTAATACATTGATGGCGGCATTCAAATCATTCTCAATCGATAAATAAACGGAGGATTTGGCAGTTCTCTTTAAACTATTTGTTGCAGAGATATCTAGTCTCTTATCTGTGAACAATGGTACATCGCCAAACATTTTCACTAAAGTGAAATAATAATAGGCTCTTAAGAAATATACTTCGCCATACATTGCTTCTTTACCTGCAAAACTCACAATTTGGCCTGCAGGATTACTGGCTTTATATTGTGTTAAATAATTAGCCCTATTAACTCCCTCATACGCATATTGCCAGAGATTCGATAATGTACCATTTACAGGTGTTGTGGTATAATCATCAATTTGCTGCAGGTCTAGTACATCCGATGCACTTTCTCCGCCCGATGCGGCATTATCCGATGCAATGTCTCCAATAGGAACCAACTGGTTCAACCATTGCAGTGGTGTATAAACACTTACTTCCATGGTCTGATAATCGGATGCGTTATTTAAGTAAGAACTCGAAGATATCAAATAAGCATCCTGAGGTGTTTTTTGTAAATATTTATTACAAGAAACCGTCACCCCAATCAAACTTAGTAAACCTAGTATTTTAAAATATCGTTTCATTTTTATGATCATTTAGGGTATTAAAATTTAAGATCTAAACCAAAAGTATATACACGTGCCTGAGGATAAGTACCCAAGTCAACACCCGAATTCATGATGCCTCCGGAAATTTCAGGATCAAAGCCGCTATACTTTGTAAGCGTAAGTGCATTCTTTACTGCTAAATAAAAACGAACTTTGGTAAATGCATTTTTAGTGACAGATTTAGGTAAAGTATAACCCAACTGTAGATTTTTTATTTTTATAAAAGAACCATCTTCTACATATCTGTCCGACACACGTGCATTGTCATTAGGATCTGTAAATGAATAACGTGGATCATTTGCATTATTAGTAGAACCAGCCCCTGTCCAGCGGGCTAAAATATTTCTAAACTTATTACTATAATTTGAGTTTCTTTCATATGCCCGGTAAATATCATTACCATAGGAAGCATAAATGAAAGCAGTAAAATCAATATTCTTATACTCAAAACCTAGGTTCCATCCTAATACAAACTTTGGAAAAGGATTGCCGATCTTAGTTTCATCTTTACTATCAATAACACCATCTCCATTAACATCTTTGTATTTAATATCTCCTGGTTGTGCTCCTGTTTGAATGGCAGCAGCTGCTATTTGTGTAGCATTCTGGAATAAACCATCTGTTTTATAGCCATAAAAATAACCGGGTGATTGCCCTTTTTGAAATACAGTTATCGTCTGAGACTGACCATTATAATATCCACCACCTGTTATCTTAGCAGAATTGTCGAAATTAGTAGCCGTTACTAAACTATTGGATGTGGTAAAAGTAACAGCGGTATTGATATTAAAGTTCTTTGTAATCTTGTCTTTATAAGTGATCATTAAATCTAACCCCGTTGTTTTGGTAGAACCAATATTGGCTAATGGTGGCGGTACCGTTCCAATAAATAATGCCTGTGTTCCAGTAAACAATAAGTTGTTTACATTCTTTTGATAATAATCAGCAGATAAAGAAACTTTGCTTTTTAGTATCGAAATATCAAAACCAGCATTGATTTGTGCATCGGTCTCCCATCCTAACTGATTGGGATTAATTTGTGAGCCGATAGAAGAACCTGGATAAAATACTCCGTTAAAATAGTAACCATTACTGTTACCTATATTATTATAGGTGCCCCCAGTAATAATAGAAGAGGTTTGTAGCGAAGCACCATTGCTGCTGCCCACTGACCCATAACTAGCCCTGATCTTTAGAAAATCGATGAATTTTGAATCGAAAAATTTTTCTTTCGATATTATCCAGCCTATTGAACCGGCATAAAAATCACCATATTTTTTGGCATCAGAAAATTCTGATGAGCCATCTCTTCTAACACTAAAAGAAGCCAAATATCTATTTTCGTAATCGTAATTGGCCCTTGCAAAATAAGAGAGCGATTTGGTGAATGATTCCCAATAATATCCCGAATTAGCTTGCGTATTAGCAGAGGTATTGCTACCCGTTGCAGATTGCAGGCTTGCAAATGTCCATGAATTAAAAGGGACATCTTGCTTGCTGGCGCCTAAATGGTTTTGAGAAGATTTACCCAATCCCATTCCCAATACGGTTTCAAAATGGTGACCTTTCTTGAGTTTGAAATCGTAGTTAGCAAAACTTTCCCAATTATAATTAAAATAGTTATCTCTGGTAGAACTTACAGAATTGTGTTTGCCAGTAACGGTAGATCCATCTGCATTCAAAGAATTGTCTATATTATTAAGACCATAAAAGATTAATGGTGAAAATGATCTTACATTATCTATAAAATTGGTATAACCAAAGCGTGTAGTGACTTTCACATTTTTTACTACATCGTATTGTAATTCAAATTTACCATATTGCTTATTACCTAAATTCGAATTGTAGGTATTTTGCATTTCAGTTAAAGGATTATGAACCTCCTGTAAAATGAGATTACTAAACCCATAAGTACCAATAGTATTAGGTACGGTATTATTTACCGAAACAGTTGGATCAAAATTCAACGCTTCACCGATAATGCCATTCCAATTACCTTCTTGTACCCCTTTTGAGTTTAATAATACTTCGGTGGCATTGACGATGAATTTTAATTTATTGGTTAGCTGAAAACTCAAATTAGCCGTAAAATTTCCTCTTGAGTAATCAGATTTATTAAACTTTGTGCCACCTAAAATACCTTTCTGATCTGTATATCCGCCCGATAAGAAATAGGTCATTTTATCCGTTCCACCACTTGCAGAAAGTGAATGGGTTTGAATGGGTGCCTGTTGAAATATTTGATCTTGCCAATTGGTACCAACCCCAACCGTACTTAAGTTTGGAAAAATAACACTACCACCAGCGGTTGTACTTCCTTCATTTAAAATGGCAGCATACTCAGTAGCATTTAATACCCCTATTTCTTTGGCTATCGATTGAGTGCCATAGCTGCTAGATAAACTAAATTGTGTTTTCTGATTTTTTCTTCCAGATTTTGTGGTAATCACAATCACACCATTACCCCCACTAATACCATAGATAGCTGTAGTAGCGGCATCTTTTAATATATTAATACTTTCAACGTCGGCTGGGTTAATTGAATTAAAATCATCGAGGGTTTGTACGGAACCATCTACCACCACCAATGGATCTGAGCCGCTAAACGAAGGGATTCCCCTTACAAATAAAGTAGGCTTAACACCTGGTGAACCACTTTGTATGACTGTAACACCCGAAGCCTTACCCTGAATAGCTTCTTCTACTCTCACTGGACTCGATTTCTCAATATCGCTACTTTTAACGGTAGATATAGCACCAGATACATTGGTTACTTTTTGCGTTCCATACCCAATTACAATTACATCGGTTAATGATGCCCCTGCATCTTCTAACTGAAAGTTTTCTGTACCGCCGGCCTTGATTTGTTTTTCTACTGCCGACATCCCTATATAAGAAGCAATTAAGGTCTGCCCTTTTTTGGGGAGTGTTATTTTGTAGTTACCCAATGGGTCTGTGGAGGTGGCAATCTTAGTTCCTTTAATCATTATACTGGCTCCTACTAGTGGTTCACCTCCTGGCTTTTTGGTTACCTTGCCCTCTACATTGATAGATTGGGCGTTCAGAGAAAGAATGATGCCAAAGAGAAAGGTGACAATTAGCCAAATTCGATTTTTGAATTTCATATGCAAGTTGTTATGTTTTGAAGAATGAATGTATAAAACCTGAGAGAATCCCGGCTTTTAAAGTACTATCGAAAAGGAATGATTAGGAGGGTGAGCGTGGTTTGGCTTTTAGCCAATGCACGATGTTTTTCCATGAAGGAATACTTGTATTTCCCCAAAAATGGGATAAAATTTGTTTTTTCATATTTAGGCAATTTAAAGAATCAATATACAGCTTTGAACGGCATATTATTTGAGAATGTAAAACTATGCAGGGGTAATTCAACAAAAAAATATTCGACCACATCAGTACTACTACAAAAAAAAATACTCCTATATTTACACTTATTCGACTACATCAGTACTACATCAAGACTGAAAATAGAAGTAAATGACCAGATGTATCACCAAAATAATACTGTTAACTTCCATCTGTACTATTTTCCTAGTTTTAGGGTATACCCAACCTTTTATTGGCCAAAGAGAAATACAGAATTTTCAGAAAAAATATTACAATGCAGGCACACAAAACTGGAGCATTAAACAAGATGCGGAAGGTAGGTTGTATTTTGCCAACAATGAGGGCTTATTGGTATATGATGGAACTTATTGGAAGCTGCTTCCACTTCCCAATAAAACCATTGTTTGGTCGATTGAATTCGGGAAAGACAACCGACTTTATGTTGGTGGGCAAGATGAAATGGGATTTTTTGCTCCCGACAAAAGCGGTAAACTTAGCTATACTTCATTAAAGACCCTATTAGACGAGGGTGACCAAAAATTTGCCGATGTATGGAATATTATATCGCTTGATAAGGATGTTTTTTTTCGTTGTAATGCCAAACTTTTCAAATACCACAATAATAATATTACAGTTTACCAACCATGGTCATCTTGGATCTTTTTAGGGATGCACCAAAAACAATTGCTAGCTCATGATGAAGGTAAGGGGCTATTAATCTATCAATCGGGAAGATGGGAAAGCCTGATTGATAAAAGTTTATTACCTAAAGATTTTTATATCACTTCCATTACGCCTTTTGCAGCAAATACAAGCTTGATTACCACTTTTAAAAATGGGTTATTTCTTTTAAAGGACAATAAGCTTACTCCTTTTATCTTGAACGGGGGTGATATTAGTAATTTACAATATCAACATTTTACTAGCTCTACAAGGATCGATGAGAATAATTATCTGATAGGTACCTATAATAATGGCTTTTATCATATCAACCACTCAGGTAATATCGTTGAACATTTTGCCAAAGAAGATGGCCTGCAGAACAATAGCGTAAAAAGCCTCTTTACCGATAAGAATAACAATATATGGTTAGGCCTTAGTGACGGCATTGATTTTATTCCTTACAATAGTGCCGTAAAACATATTGACCCAAAAATATTCAACGATGGAGCGGGTTATTCTGTTACTAGTTATGGTAATAACTTATATTTTGCCTTATCAAATGGTATTTATAAAATACCTCTAGAACAAACCAACGATCTTAGTTATTTGCACAATAATACCAAAATAATCGCTGAGGGTCAAACATGGAATATATTTGAGCTGAATGGAAAATTATTGGCAGGAAGAGAAGAAGGCTTATTTAATCTGACAAATAATCTATTAGTACCTGTTGATAAAGCAACCGGTTATTGGACATTTCAGCCGGTAAAAAAAGGGCTTGAACCCTTATATGCAGCCGGAAATTATCAGGGTGTAGATCTATTTAGCGAGTCTAACGGAAATTTCTATAAGAAAAAAGGGATTCCTAATCTCAATACCTCCGCTCGCTTTTTGGCTATTGATAGTGTATCGAATATTATATGGGTATCGCATCCTTATAGAGGAGTATATAAAATTAACTTGAATAATGATTCGGTGAAGCTTTATACACTCAATAATGGCTTACCCTCTACCTTAAATAATCATGTTTATAAAATTAAAAATCAAATATTAATAGCTACTGAAAAAGGAATTTACGAATATAATGGACCTGCCGATAGGTTCATCCCATCTGCTTTTTATGAGAAAATTTTCAACGATATCAGTGTTCGCTATTTGAAAGAAGATACCGAAGGTAATATTTGGTTTGTGCATGAAAAAAGTATTGGTGTGGTTGATTTCTCTAAAAAAACGCCTAGTATCATTTATCTGCCTGAATTAAAAAACCGGATTCTAAGTGGTTTCGAAAATATATACCCTGTAAATAAAAATAATATTTTCGTAGGTGGAGAAATGGGATTCTATCATATTAATTACGAAACCTACAAACAAAATATTCATCCGCTACAAGTATATATCAATGAGGTTAAAATAAAAAACGAAACAGAGAAGCTTATTTTTGGCGGCTATTATCGATCTGTTAATAATGATTCCAATCTGCAAACAATCGAAAATATACCAGATATTCAATATAGTTTCAATTCTATTCATTTTGAATATTCTTCTCCCTTTTATGAACAGCAGTCTAATCTAGAGTATAGTTACTATTTAAAAGGATTTGATAGAAGTTGGTCTGACTGGACTAAAAAAACAGAAAAAGATTATACCAATTTACCAGCAGGTAATTACCTGTTCCAAATAAAAGTTCGAAACAACCTAAATACAGAATCCAAGATTACAACCTACTCCTTTCATATATTAACTCCTTGGTATAATAGTATCTGGGCTTGGTTCATTTACTTACTGATTGCCACAGGTGCTTTATATTTATTGTATAAAAAGCAGGAGAAAGAGATTCACAAGAAGCAGGAAAAAAAATTGCTAGAAGAAAGAAAACGCTATGAAGAAGAGCAGCGAAATATTGCTTATCTTCATCAGTTAGCGCTAGAAAAGTCAGAAAAAGAGTTGGTACAGTTAAAGAATGAAAAGTTAGAATCTGAAATCGAATTCAAGAATTCAGAACTAGCTTCCACTGCCATGAATCTAGTGCAGAAAAAAGAGTTTCTAATTAAAATAAAAGAGGAACTTAATAAAATAAACCAGATTAATAAGTTGGGTAAAGACACCATTGAAACTTCTGAACTCAAAAAAATATTGCGTAGTTTAACTGAGGATGAGAAATTGAACGATGAATGGGAGCAGTTTTCCATTCACTTTAATAAAGTGCACGGCGATTTTTTAGTGATATTAAAAGAAAAATTTTCAGATCTAAAACCACACGAATTAAAGCTTTGTGCCTACCTGCGAATGAATTTATCGAGTAAAGAGATAGCACATTTAATGAGTATCTCTGTAAGAGGTGTCGAAATTAGTCGCTATCGGTTAAGAAAAAAATTACAGCTCCCCACCGATACTAATTTGTTTCAATTCTTATTTGAAATAGAAAGTGCAGGTAGAAAAAATAATAATGAAGCGCCCTAATCCTTCACTAAACGCTATTTATTTTAGTGAAAGTATTAATTTTACCCCATGCCATGCTAGATCCTATTCGATTTAAAATAAATGAAATTGGGCTCAAGAATAAAACCTTCTAGGAACAATAAAACCCTTACTCAGTAAGGGTTTTATTGTTCCTAGAAGTCCTGAGTTCGAAATTTTTCTTCAGAAAATGAACCGATTATAATAAGTGTTACCATGTTAACTAGAATTTATTTTTTTATATTCTAGTTTTGCTTTTTCTTACTTTGAAATACAAAATCAATCCAACCATTACCATTGCAATTTGTGCTGCTACCCAAAACATAGTACTGAAATCTCGCCATCCTTTTCCTGCGAAGTCCATAAAGTGATGTTTATGTAAAAAATTAAAAATAAGTCCATCATAAACTTCTCTATCATCTACTCTTTTAGAAAGTTTGCCTGTGGCAGTTTCTACATAAAATCTTTCATTGTGATTGCTAGCATAACTTACCTTCCATACAGGTAACCGTTTATCAGTGAAATTGTACTCACCTTCTAATTTAGTTATGACCTCAGTAGATTTTACTTCTGAAATATCATGCTTACTGAATTGGTTAGCTAAATAATTAGCATATTTTTTTTCACCATCCCTTAGGGTTGAAGTGTCACCAACTTTCACATAGGCAACAGAGGGTGTTAGAACAGTCATGTCTTTCATTAAATCCTTTCCTTTTGCTCCTTCCACTTTAGTTTTTTTGGTAAAACTATTTTTTGTAGTTACCTGCCAATATATAGTAGTATCAATTTGAATAATACTGATATTGCTGATGGGTTTTCTTATAATTTTTTGCACTTGGTGAAAATCCAAATTTATTTGTGCTGAAGCAAAATGGTTAGTTACAAAATAATTGTCTCTGATATCATCTTTAAATTTTGAAAGCGCATGATAGCCACCACTGAAACTAAACATCAATGTAAACAATGCAATCAGAATGGATGTGTACCTGTGATTTCGTCTTGCATTTACGATTTGATTTCCTTTTGTTTTTTTACCCTTGGTAGTAAAGAAAATATATAGACCCATTAGTACAGTAAAAAAAGTGAGTAATGTGAAGATGATTTCTACTACTAATCTTCCCTTACCTAAAAAGTTTAGCCAACCCATTTGATGAAAAAATTCAAAGAAAACAGTAAAAGCGTATCTTTTGTTATCAATTGCAGTACCAAAACGATCTTGCGTAGTTTCAACAAAAATTCTAATGCCGTCTTCTCGTTCAAACGAAACTTTGTACACGGGGAGAAGCCTGTTAATGCTATTATATTCTTTATTAAATTCTGATACATAAGTAACATCTTTTACTTTACTTCCAGATTTTACCTGTAAAACACACTCAGTAGCAGCATTACAACAATCA
>Ga0364881_10464_pt1 | contig 21906 bp, 18 predicted proteins | sample ExccelJu500001D4_5_FD_206923 | JGI IMG/M metagenome (GOLD analysis project Ga0364881, IMG submission 206923) | Enriched cells from Trout Bog Lake Hypolimnion, Wisconsin, USA - BchlTB.July30.5000.01.D4 | ecosystem: Environmental > Aquatic > Freshwater > Lake > Hypolimnion/Profundal zone | place...
GGTCGGGGACGTTTTTACTGGCGTAGCACTTGTTGCCGGAGGATTCGGAATCAGTATCGTTCCCGAATCGGCAACAACCCTTAATTTGCCCGGGTTGGTATACCGCCCGTTTTTTGACACAACCACTGCCACCGTGGACTTAAGCTGTATATATCGCAAGGATGACCAGTCAGCTATATTTCAGGCCTTTTTGGCTGTTATCCGAATATTTAAAGAGCAGCAAGACGGTCAGTGACTGGTAAATCTATTCCCTGCCGGAATTCGCGTTTGGTTCATGCAAGCCATCTTTCAAAATAAATATAATTCGCGAAGCGTATGGTTATGACTCTTGTCATAGCCAAAGGCAATTGGGCTGCTTTTCAAAATAGTTGCGCAAATATGGTACCTCTTATAAACACGCCAGCAAACCCGCGATCTAGATAAACTTTACTCGATATCTATCTCAAAAAGCAGCCAAATATTACTTGACTATTTTACTTGGCAATGTAAAATAAAAAATGCAGTTTGTGGCGCTGGCAAAACGGCAAAACATAATTGCAATGACTATGGAGGTCTTGATAGTTGTTTAAGTTATCTACAGGAGGCAGATATTATGAACTCTCATCTTTTTGATCACATTGCCAGTGAAAGAAACATGGAAATCATGCGTAGTATCGAACTTTTCATTGGAATTATCGTTGTTGCAGGCGTTGTCAGCCTTGTTTGTTTATCGGTAGCTTAATTGTCAGAAAGGAAAAGTTAAATGGCAGGTGTAATAGAAATTGACAAGCAGCACAAGGAACTCGTTAACATGTTTAACCGACTGAACGAAGCCGTGAAAAATAACGAGTCGCGGGAAAATATTTACCGGATCATTGATGAAGTGATTACATTTACCCGCATACACTTCGCGACTGAGGAGCAACTTATGGTTCAGTCAGGATACCCTGAGATTGAGGCTCACAGAGAAAAGCACAAAGATTTGATAAAGGAAGCTCTCCATCTCAAAGACAAGCTGGACTATGTGGGGGAACAGATGTTCACGGATTGGTTTAATCACTGGCCTTTCGCCAGAGTTCTCGCGCATATTCAATATGCTGACCAACAGGTTGAAGATCACATTACCCAGAGTGGCGGAGTGGCATACAGCGGAGCCTAATGAAACTTCATGAAACCTGGGGCCGGTTATTCCTGATAAGTGATTTATCCTGAAAATTTGTTACTAAAAAATTCATAGGAATACTTTTTCTTTCAGATCAAATGGCTTGGCCAAGTTGCAATTCGCCCTTTTCCCCATGGTGCGGAGGAGGTTCTTTGTATCAATGTCTAGCCGCCGGCATCGAGCGAACAGTTGTCGCGAGTGGCAGTAAAACGGAATCCCATATGGCATAATCAGATTCGGCAATATGCCAAAACCATAATCTGGACAGAGGGGAGCTACCGTGCTAACAAACAGTAACCATCCATCTGATTTGTCACACCCACGCGAAACATAGAACTCCATAAATTTACAAAACATGATCCATACCGTTCTGGTACCGTGAAAAATATGTTTAGCAAATTCATCAAAAGAAACCGGGCCGTAGCCGAAGCGAGCCCGGAACCGCAACCCGAAATGGCTGCCGGGACGACATGGGAAAACCGGCTGCAAAAGGCCATGGGAAATGACACCGAGTTGCTGGCACTGGCCATTGAAGCTCCGTCCATTGATTACAAGCTCTCATGCGTGCAGGCGCTGTCCGGCGAAGATGGACTGAGGCAAGCCGAGCGAGAGTTTCGCAAGCGCGAACGGCGTGTCCATAGCCTTGCCAAGCAGCGCTTTGAAACACTGGTCAAACAGCGTGAAACTCGCGCCAGTGCTTCTGAACTGATCCAGTCTGCCGCCGCGCTGCTTGAAGTATCAATTATTCCTGCCAACCGCCTGGTCGAACTCAAACGGGCATGGGAAAGCCTGGATCCCTCTTTGATCGAGGACGAATACAAATCCAGGTTCGCCAAATTACAGGCCGTTCTCACCGAACTCATGCGCGAGCGCGGTGAACACAAGCGCGCCGTCCACGCTTGGTCAACCGCTGCAAGGCAGACACTGGCGGAATTAAGTTCGGCATGCTCTGGCGTGGTGATAGCCAGTACCGGATCGCAAGAACTTGTCGCCATGCTTGCCACAGCCGGTGAGAATGCCCAAGCCACTTTGGCGGCAATGCCTGCAACCACCCCCTCCCCTATGCCTGAAGATAGTATCGCTATGGAACTCGGTGCAGCAATCCGGACAGGGTTACAAAATTTAGCACTTATCGAAACCAGGCTGGTGGTTCTCGGCGAGTTGAATCCATCCCAGGCAACGCAACATGCCGATATTAATGGCGAGAAATCCAGCCTGTCAGTGGTTATCGAACGCTGGAAGGAACTGCCATCGCTTGCCGACAAGCGCATTGAGAACGCGTTAAATTCCCGGTTTGACGAGTGCTTGCGCCTTCTGGATGAAGCGCGCGGGAAATTGCAAAAACAAAACAGTCTCATCGTCCGCGAAAAAAGCAAAGCAGAGATGCAGGAACGCATCCAGGCATTGATAACTGCTGCAAATGCGATGGAAACGGCGCTCGCCGCCGGTAATCTTACGGAAGCAGGGAAGCAGTTTGCGATTTTGCAAATGGCTTCCGGCAAAGACAGCGCCGGTGCCGCGTTGCAAACCCGTATCGGCGCGCTACAGTCCGAATTTTCACGCCTCAAGGGCTGGCAGCACTGGGGTGGGGGGCGGGTGCGTGACGACCTTGTGCTTGAAGCCGAGGCACTCGCCACCCCGATGGTCATGCCGGAACGATCAAATCAGGCCAAAATGCCGATTAAAGAACTTGCGAATCACATCGAGCAACTGCGTGTGCGCTGGAAGGAACTGGATCGATTGGGCGGAGCTACCAGCAAGTCCCTCTGGCAGCGTTTTGACGGGGCATTGAAAACCGCCTATCTTCCGGTGGCTGCACACCTCGCCCAATTGAACGAGGCACGGCAGGAAAACCTGTCTGCACGAAAAAATCTGTTGACGACCCTGGACGCAATGAGTATTACCGCCGAAGGCGGAAAAGCACCGGACTGGAAGGTAATGGAGCGAGCCCTGACCCATTTTCAGGCTGAATGGCGCAAACTCGGCCCGCTTGAATACACTGTGCCGCACAAGTCGCAACCCGCATTGCTGGATCACATGAAGGCCAGTGTAGCGCGACTGGAAGGCCCTTTGAAGGAAATGCGGATTAATGCCCAAGTTGAACGCGAACAATTGATCGCTCGTGCCAAGGCACTCAGCCAGGACACTCAAGGCAAAGATATAGTTGGAAAACTTCGCGAGTTGCAGGCTGAATGGCAAAGCCATGCCAGATTGCAGCCTCTCCCCCGCAAGATCGAGAACCTGTTGTGGTTGGAGTTCAAGTCGGTAACCGATGCAATCATGAGCCAGCGCAAAGCGGCATTGAGCGCCCGCGATGCTGAATTCAATGCCAATCAAACGATACGTGAGGCCTTGGTCGCGCGGCTTGAAAACCTGCATCAAGACACTCCCCCGGCGGACATCAAGCGTGATCTGGCAAGCGTCGATAATGAATGGCGCAAGGCCGGCGAAGCACCCGGAAATCAGGTTGCCAGACTGGATAGCAGGTATCGGGCAGCACGCGAAAAAGCTCATGAATATTTGGAGGGCAGTGCCCGGCGATCCTGGCAGCTCAATTGTGATACCCTGCTCGCCAAGCTGGCCTTATGCGAAGAACTGGAATCCGCCACGCCCGCTGATATCGAAGCACGCTGGAATAACCTGCCAGCCTTGCCTGCCCTCTGGGAGCAGGTGCTGCAAGTTCGCTACAATTCTCACGGTAGCAACCAAGGTGGCAGCAACCCGGTGAATAGCGGCGAAACTCTCGACGAGCTTCTGTTGCAACTGGAATTGTCCCTTGAAATAACATCGCCAGAAGCCTTCCGGAAGGCCAGGCAAACGCTCAAGCTCCTGGCAATGAAAAATGCAATCGAAAGGCGGGGGACGGCAACTTCCTTTTCCATAGATATTGAACAAACAACTGCGGCAGCCCTGGCTTACACGAACCTTAGTCCGGATCAGCGCAGTCGGCTCCAATCCATTATTGCGGCATTACGCAGGTTAGCACCTTTAAGCCTGAAAACTTCGTAGGTGCTGACAAAATACCTTGTCGGGGGTTGAATTTAAATCAAAGGGGAAAGTAAAGTGTCAGTTGTCGCCAATATAGCTTTGACCCTCATCGGACTACTGCATATCTATTTCCTTGTATTGGAGATGTTTCTCTGGGATAAACCGGCAGGATTACGTGCATTCGGACAAAGTCTGCAGGCAGCCACCGCATCAAAGGTTCTTGCCGCCAACCAGGGTTTGTACAACGGGTTTCTGGCTGCCGGATTATTTTGGGGGCTGATTCTTGGGACAGATGGTTTTGCTGTGAAGGTGTTCTTTCTAAGCTGCATACTGATCGCCGGCTTGTATGGCGGCGCAACAGCCGGCCGCAAGATTCTCTTTGTCCAGGCGCTTCCTGCCGCCATTGGCCTTATTCTGGTGGTATTGTCATAAACAATGCTACACCTGAGTGATATAGCCTGGATAGCAACAGCAGTGAACGGCAATAAATTGCGTCAAATTGACTAAAGGGAGCCTCTAAAAATTCAAGTTTCTAAGCCAGACAAGGCGCGAGTAAAAAATTTCGACGACGCATATGTATGATATGTCAGGAGTAATTTTTTATGAGTCACGCAGTATGGTGACGATAATTGGATTTTTAGAGGTTCCCTAAATTGAGCAATCCCCTGCCCAATAAGGCAATATGAAATTTCACTGATTTGTAGTATGGTTATACCGTGACAAGCCAGGAATGATAATTGTCTGATAACGGCTATAACAACTGAATTTCAGATTCGGCCCCTAAGAGCCCTATCCCGGCGAGTTGATTCCTTGATCTCTAGCTGAGGTCCGGAGATTTATGGCAGTCCACCCAATGCCGGCCAATGAACTGGCGAATTTTATGATGCTGGCTCCCGCCAATAACAGCAACCCAAAAGGATGATTTGTGCATAACTTCAAATCACTTTGCCACGTGTTCAAAAATTTTAACTGACGAAGGTACGCGAGCACAGTCAAGATAGCTTTTATTTACGTTTCCCCGACAAATGACAACGCGCAAGACACTGATCGTTACTGCGACGCTGGCTGTAGCCTTTCTGGGCTGTGCCGGTTGGCTTTATTATGATTTGCATGATTCGTCAGATTTCACCGAACTGAGCACAGAGCAAGAACAGACCAGTGCAGCAGGTGAGCCTGTCACGCCACTGCCACTTGCAGTGAAGCTCGATAAACGCAAGGTTTCACTCGGTCAACGGCTGTTTAATGACCCGAAATTATCAGTTGATGGCACGATATCCTGTGCACACTGCCATAATCTTGCAACTGGCGGCGTAGATCGGCAGACTCACTCACGTGGCATCGGCGGCAGGGAAGGCGGAATCAATGCGCCGACAGTATTTAACAGCGGATTCAATTTTCGCCAGTTCTGGAATGGCCGTGCAGAAACACTTGAAGATCAGATTGACGGACCGTTACAACATCCGGCAGAGATGGGTAGTACATGGCCTTTAGCGATTTCCGCACTATCTGGAGAGCAGAGTTATCGAGCCGAGTTCTCAGCCATCTATAGTGATGGTATTCAACCGCACAACGTCAAAGATGCCATTGCCACCTTTGAACGCTCTTTGATTACTCCCAATTCGCGCTTTGACCGTTTTCTTCGCGGCGACAAGGCAGCCTTGAACGACGAAGAACAAGCTGGTTATCGCCTCTTCAAACAACTGGGCTGTATAAGTTGCCATCAGGGAATGAATATCGGCGGCAACATGTACCAGAAACTTGGAATAATGGAAGATTATTTCGCAGCTCGCGGCAATCTGACTGAAGCTGACCAAGGCAGGTACAGCGTCACCAAACAAGCCAAGGATCTACATTTCTTCAAGGTGCCGTCGCTTCGCAATGTGGCACTCACTCCACCCTATTTTCACGATGGCTCGGCCAAAAGACTCGAAGATGCAGTAAAGGTCATGGGCCGTTTTCAGCTCGGCACGAAACTTGACGAGCGAGAGGTTGCCAAGCTCGTCGCATTTCTCCGTACCTTGACTGGGGAATACATGGGTGAGCCACTCAAATGAAACTGTATAAGGGAACAGGCGAACATGCCGATCTCTTTCGGATGGGTGCTGCAACTTTTGCGGCGATTTTATTGGTGGCGCTATTCGCATTCACCCAGCCGGTCGATCAGCGCCGACACAATGCTCTGTTAAGTTATCTCGGTGAATTACAGAGTGATGAAGCCAGACTCGGCGAATCCGTACTGGAATTAAACTTCAGTTTGTCGAACAATTACGATAGCGTAAACGCGATTATCGACCGCATGCGAAAGATCCTGCGCGTGCTGCAGGAAGGGAAGGCAGACAAAAATTTGTCCAAGGATGCCGAGTTCCAACAACAATTGCATTTGCTCGAACAACGGCTATCACTCCAATCGGATGTATTGGAGCAATTCAAATCGTCAAATGCCGTATTGAAAAACTCTTTGATCTACCTGCCCCATGCGAGGGACGAATTGGAGCGTGGCCTGCCTGCGGGTACGGTAATGCACGAACAGATAGATGATTTGGTCGAACAAGTTCTGTTAATTCGCATAAAAGGTGGATTGGCCAACCACGACGATTTTGACGCTGCTTTTACCAAGGTACAAATTGGAACCCCATTCTTGCCTGCCGACAATCGGCAAAAGCTCGATCAACTGATGAGCCACATCCGCAATATTGATGCCATCACAATGGACATGCCGAATCTTGTGCGGCAACTATCAAGTAATCCGGAAATTGCAGAAGTAGCCGAAACCTACCGAAACTATTACGATAAACAGCAAAGGCTCGCTGCAACTTTTCGTGCTTTCCTTTTATTGGCGACCCTCGCCCTGCTCGCCTATGTTATTCAGGTTTTAATACGCCTGCGCCAGCAAGCAAACCAACTGAAACTGGCAGCCAGTGTATTCGCCACATCTTCTGACGGCATTACCATTACCGACCCCCAAGGCAATATTCTGGAAGTCAATCCGGCTTTTCAGGTGGTGACCGGATATTTCCGCGAGGAAGTCCTTGGAAAGAATCCACGCATATTCCAGTCTGGCCGGCAGAATCAACAGTTTTACGCAAAAATGTGGAAGGCTATTAAAGAGAATGGCCAGTGGCAAGGTGAAATATGGAACCGTCGAAAAAATGGTATGGAATACCCTGAGTGGTTAACCATTACTGCAGTGAAAGACATGAATGGCATTGTCACAAACTATGTCGGTGTATTTAGCGACATTACCGAGTCTAAGGCCGCAGAAAATGAGATTAAAAATTTGGCTTTTTACGATCCTCTCTCCGGGCTGCCCAATCGCCGTCTTTTGCTTGACCGGCTCAATCACGCGCTGGCTTCGAGCACGCGCAGCGGCCGTGAAGGTGCGCTATTGTTTATTGACCTGGATAATTTCAAGACTATCAACGACACCCTCGGTCATCACATCGGAGACCAACTACTGCTACAGGTAGCGCAACGTCTTCAGTCGTGCGTGCGGGAAGGCGACACTGTAGCTCGCCTGGGCGGGGATGAATTTGTTGTGATGCTGGAAGACCTGAGCGAACATAGTTTTGAAGCAGCAGAACAGACTGAAGCTGTAGGCGAAAAAATACTTGCTTCGCTGAATCAGCAATACATCCTCGCTGACCACAAATACCACAACACTCCCAGTATCGGCGTAACCTTGTTCAATAACCACCAGCAATCTATAGATGAACTGCTGAAACAAGCTGACATTGCCATGTATCAGGCCAAGAAATCCGGCCGCAATGCCCTGCGATTTTTTGACCCGCAGATGCAGGAAGCGATTAACGCCCGGGCGGTCCTTGAGAGTGAATTACGCAAAGCAATCGAGACCCAACAATTCCAGCTTTATTACCAGATTCAGGTCGACAGTATGGATCGCCCTTTGGGGGCGGAAGCATTGATCCGTTGGATACATCCTGAAAAGGGCGTGTTGTCCCCTGCGCAATTCATTCCACTTGCAGAGGATACGGGGCTGATAAAACCTATCGGACACTGGGTAATCAACACAGCTTGCATACAACTCAAAAAATGGGAGCAAGATGAGCTTACTTGCGATCTTGCACTTAGTGTAAACGTCAGCGCTAACCAATTTCACCAATCTGACTTTGCGGCTCAAGTGCAAACAGCCATGCAACATCATGCTATTAACCCTAAACTCCTCAAGCTCGAACTCACGGAAAGCATGTTATTGGATAATATCAATGACACCATTACAACGATGAGTGCACTAAAAGAAGCTGGGATTCGATTTTCACTGGATGACTTTGGAACGGGTTATTCGTCGTTGCAATATTTGAAGCGCTTGCCGATTCACCAGCTCAAGATCGACCGGTCATTCGTGCGTGATATTTCCACCGACAGCAGTGACAAAACAATTGTGAGTACCATCATCGCTATGGCACAGAGCCTGAATCTGGGCGTTATTGCCGAAGGAGTTGAGTCAGAAGATCAGCGTCAATTCCTTATGAATTGCGGCTGCACTCATTACCAGGGCTACTTGTTTGGAAAACCCGTACCTATAGAACAGTTTGAGGTAATTCTGGAAAAAGGTTAATTTCCTTCGGGGAGTGAACAGCGCAAATGGCCGTTTGGAGAAATTTCTATAACCGGCATGGATACCCAGTGCCAATTCACGACTGGCTGGCGATGAAATTCAGCCTGACTTAAGGAGACACACTGAAAGTAATGCGGTGTCAGAACTCGAAACTTGCATTGACTATAAAAACCGCAAACCGGGATAAGACTCGCTATATCCAATAACCGCTGCCTGATGGAAGCTTTAAAATCGCATGGTGTACCTGGCTCATTGTTGCGAATTTAGCAATAGTATTTTGAGGACATCAGCCTTCCTCTTGCAAAGAAATCAAGTTAGTCTGCCAGCATGGAAATCAGGGGAATGCACTCTTGCCCCAGAATTACATGGTGCGACGGGAAATCATCGAGTCAACCATAAGGATTCCTGACGACCAGAAAGTTTTATCCATTTAACCACTTAAGAGGAATCAATCATGCCCGATAACAAACCCCATATTGCACAGAAATCACCCTATGCAGTCGAAGTTGAAGCTGGCAAGAGCTACTGGTATTGCACTTGTGGCAAGAGTGCTGGACAGCCATTTTGTGACGGCAGTCACAAGGGCAGCCAGTTTGCCCCCAAAGAGTACAAGGCTAAGCAGTCAGAGACTGTCTATTTTTGCGGTTGCAAACATAGTGGCAACGGCATGACTTGTGACGGTAGCCACCAAAAGCTGTAATAGATATCCGGAGCAGCGATGGTTGCTGCTCCGTACAAATTTCCACTCTTAGCCCCTTATGGATTGAATCCCACCCAGCCTGAGAGTACTTTTTGCCGTTTTTGGTGGCATCAGGCGTACCTCTGAAAGACACGCGGCGGCATAATCGTAGTCGCTTTACCTATGAATGACCGAACCAGTCCCTGATCGAAAGGAGTCAACCATGAATGATCAGCCAGTCTTCCGTATTGTCCGGCGGCGTGCCAAACCGGGTTGCGCACCTGCATATGAAGCACTGATTCGGGCAATGTTCGAGGATGCCTGCCGCTTCCCCGGCTACTTGTCCGCCAAGCTGGTGCCGCCTGAATCTCCGGATGGGGAATATCAGATCATCCAGCATTTTGCGACGGAAGCGGAAATGGCGCGCTGGAATGCTTCAGCGGAACGAGCCTCCTGGCTGGAAAAGCTGGCATCAGTGGCAGAAGGTGATCCAGAGTACAGGTTGCTCAACGGCCTGGACGCGTGGTTCGCGCCGGCGGCAGTGCCGGTAGGAAAAACACCATCCCGCTTACGGATGACCTTTGTCAGTTGGATGGGAATTTATCCGACGGTTGCTTTCCTGTTGACTTTTGTCGCACCGCACCTCGGGTTCCTGCCTTCCCTGCTACGCATTGCCGTAATCACAGTACTAGTCGCCATACTCATGTCCTACGTGATTATGCCCCGCCTGACCCGCTGGCTCGGCTGGTGGTTACGTCGCTGATTGCTGCCCATGAGTGCAGCCAATATTTATAAGATCCGTCGGCCCCTGATCCTGCTGACGCTGGCTGCTTTTGCGAGCTCTGCCTCGTTCCGGGTCTGTGACCCGATGCTGCCGGTACTCGCTCATTTGTTTGGACAAACGTCCGGACAGGTAGCAGTGGTTATCACCGTCTTCACCATCTCCTACGGCGGGATGCAGTTGATCTATGGCCCGCTGGGCGAGCGCCTGGATCGTTTTCGTGTCATCACTGTGGCGACGGCAGGCTGTGCCTTGGGTAGTGTGGGGGCTGCCGTCGCCCCCTCGCTGGAGTGGCTGGTTGCCTGTCGCCTGCTGACAGGTGTGGCCGCAGCGGGAATTATTCCGTTATCGATGGCCTGGATTGCAGACCGGGTTGCCGTTAATCATCGTCAATCTGTATTGGCACGCTTTTTCTCCGGGCAGATCATGGGAATGGTGTTCGGGCAGGTCTTGGGCGGACTGTTTGTCGACGCCGGAACCTGGCGATTCGCCTTCTGGTGCTTGAGTGCGCTCTATGTCTTGATTGCATTTGCGCTATGGAGCGATGTCGACAGCCGTCAACCGGAGAAAAAACATGATGACAAGGCGCCACCTTCCGTTGCCAGTTTGTACTTGGCTGCTTTCCGGCTGCTTCATGCCAGGGAGACCCGGGGCGTGTTGTTCTGTTTCCTGATCGAGGCAGCACTGGTCTTCGCTGTGCTTGCATTCATGCCGCTTTACCTGCATGAACACTTTGGCCTGTCCTTGTCGAAAGCAAGCCTGGCGCTGGTACTCTATGGTTTGGGCGGCCTGCTGTTTTCGATCTTCGCGGCCAGGATGGGAGCCAGGCTAAACCGGTTTGCGTTCCCGACGATGGCCGCATGCCTGGTGGCGGTGGCCAATGGCATTATATTCCTGTCATCGCAAGCCATATGGGTGTTTGTTGCAGCAATGATTTCCGGGTTTGGTTATTACATGCTGCACAACGCGCTGCTGTTCCAGATGACACAACGTGTGCCGCAAGCAAGAAGTCTGGCGCTGACCCTTTCGGTTTCGATCTTTTTTGTCGGGCAATCGATAGGAGTCGGAATCGCGGGATGGTTGGCGGACCAAGGCCGGCTGCCCCAGGTTTTCCTCTGCGCCGCAGTCATTATGCCTGTGATCGGCTGGCTTACCGGCCGTCGGGTCAGAGCCTTCTGAAAGCGTTGCGGTCGATACGGGAAACGTTTCCCGGCCGAATATTTTGCACCATGGATCTCACCTGAACCGTTACCGGAAATGGTCATGATGAAATTTTCCTTCCCCCATATTAAAATCCGCCAAATCGGGATAAAACATGACCGCTAAAAATCAGGATGGCGCGACCAAAATCCGGGAAAGTATGTTGATGAATTGTCAGACAGCGTTGCTCGATGTTAACCGGATGGGTGAAGCAGATCGACTAACAGTAACCGCCGGCATACCTATTATTGATTTGATGGCCAATGCCGGTGCATCCGTCGCGCGTGCAATTGAACAACATTGGTCCGCGCGCCCTGTCACCGTCCTGTGTGGGCCCGGCAACAATGGCGGCGATGGCTTTGTCACGGCACGACTGCTTGCCCGGGCTGGATGGCCGGTCAATGTTGCTCTGCTCGGTTCACGCGAGCGTCTGGCAGGTGCCGCGCGCTACCATGCTGATCTATGGCATGGAACAGTCCAGCCGCTAACCCCCGGAGCCCTTGATAGTGCGGAATTGGTCGTGGACGCAATCTTCGGTGCCGGGCTTAGCCGTCCTCTCGAAGGGGCGGCGGTTGATACTTTGGCAGCCGCAGCGTCAAGAAAAATTCCGATTGTCGCCATCGATGTTCCGAGCGGCCTGATGGGCGATACGAGCGAAGCACTGGGCGCCGTTTCCGCAGTTCTAACCGTGACCTTCTTTCGCAAAAAACCCGGACATGTGTTACTGCCCGGTCGATTGCTTTGCGGCAAGGTCATCGTTGCCGACATCGGTACACCAACTTCCATACTTTCACAGCTTGAGCCCGACACTTTTGAAAACGATCCGGGAATATGGATTACCGCATTGCCGCGACCGCATGAAGGTGACAACAAATACACGCGCGGCCATGCCCTGATATCCGGTGGCTATCCCATGACCGGGGCTGCCCGCATGGCCGCCCGTGCAGCGGCTCGCGCAGGTGCCGGGTTGACAACCATTGCCGTGCCGGAGATTGCCTTGCCTATCTATGCTGCGGCGTTAACCAGTATCATGGTTCAACCAATAAAAGCGCCGGGAGATTTCGAGCGTTTGCTGGATGACCACCGTTTCTCCGGGCTGCTGATCGGACCGGGAGCGGGCGTATGCGAAGAAACCCGCACACGGGCACTTGCCATGCTGCACAGTGGCCGCCCGACGGTGCTCGATGCGGATGCAATCACTGTATTCAAGGATGATCCGCAATCGCTTGAACGAGCGATCAACGGGCCGTGCATTCTGACTCCCCATGAGGGTGAGTTCTCGCGTTTGTTTGACCCGAGCGGCGACAAACTGGCCAGGACGCGCGTTGCAGCGCACCGCAGCGGCACCATCATCGTACTGAAAGGCTGTGATACGGTAATCGCCGCTCCAGACGGTCGGGCAATCATTAATACTAACGCGCCTCCCACCCTGGCTACTGCAGGTGCGGGCGATGTTCTGAGCGGAATTTTGCTCGGGCTTCTTGCCCAGGGCATGGACCCATTCCTTGCGGCAGCCGCAGCCGTATGGTTGCATGGAGCCGCAGCAACTGAGTTTGGGGCGGGGCTGATTGCCGAGGATCTGGCCGATTTGCTGCCCTGCATATTACGCCGCCTGTAGGCCCGCACGGACGCCATCACTCATTTCTGCCCCGCCACAATCCGATCTGGACTCGGGAGCACGCAAGCGATTTCCGGGAGCTACCCGAATACCAGCTCACCCTTGTCCCCGAGTTTAAACACTCCACCCTCACGGTCTTGTTTGGTTTCGTAATGTTTCTGGCCGATGCGTATTTCAGCGCCTGTGAAAACCTTTTTTTCCGCGACCACCTGTGCCTGCTGTGCGAGGTCAATTTCTTTTTTAATTTGCAGTGCTTCCGCCGTATGCTCGGCGATTTCTGCGTAGAGCGCTACTCTGGACGCATCGAGCTCGGCCATTGCCTCGGCGGTAACTTTCCCGGGACTTTTTTTCGCCGCTCCCAATTCCATTAACACGTCAGCAAATTTGTTGTCAGCTAGCTTGCTTTTCTCGTTGCACTCCCGCAGGCGTTCGTGGAGATCCTTGTCGTTCCCCGCTATCACGATCGTCCTCGGGTGGTCGTCGGAACCTATGGTGTACGCCTTTACCAGCATGGTCGCGCGAGCTATCCCGCCGATGAGTTCTCCTTTGTGGCTATCCTGGTCGCCCACGATGATCTGGTGGGCAGCGGTAAGCCCACACTGCATGGACGTCTCCTGAACGAAGATCCCGTTCCCTGCAAAGATATGGGCATCCTGCGCAAATTTTACCGTACACGACCCGCCGCATTTGATGGTGGCGTGTATCTTCTTGTCAGAAGTGTCGTGATCCGCGTCGCTCCCCATGATGCCGCACTTAACCGTGACGTCGCCACCGGCCTCTAATATGGCGTCTTCCACTGTGCCCTCTACATGGATGTCACCCGTGGCCTTCACCGTCATGCCGGAATGAACGTCGCCCGCCACGTGAACGCCGCCGTCGTAGGTGATATTTCCCGTGTGCAGATCCACGTTCTGCACGCGATACACCGCCTCCACCGTTACCCCTTTTTTCGCCACAATGGGACAGCCGGAAATGGCCGCCACCAGCAGATGCGGATCTGCGGGGTCAACCTTCACTCCATCGAGTCCTGCCGGGAATGAAACCTTTTTTCCCGGTTTCACGGGGATTTCTTTCCCTGTAACGGTAAGACCCGGCTCTCCCGGCGTCGGATCCACTATCCGCATCAGCGGATCCCCCGGTTTGACCGTCACGATCTCGCCCAAGTCGCGAAAGTCAGCCAACCCGTTCTCATCCAGATGCGGGCTGCGTTTTTTCATGTTGTCGACCAGTACTTCGAGGTGCCCGTCGGTTCCCTGTACGGGGGCACGCCCGTAGCCCACGCGAACGTTCGCGCCGCCTTCCAGGAGCGTCTTTTTTATCGCCTCCACATCGAGCTCGACCACGACCCCGTGGGATTTGGCCGCACCTATCACGCTTTCGGGAAGCACCTGTGCGCCACCACCGGTCGGCAATGTGTAGCTCAGATAAATCGCAGACAGATCGGTTGTGGGGCGCAGGGAGAACTTCCCATCAGAACGTACCGTATTTGAGGCTGTGGGATTTTCCATTTTATTATCCTTTGGATGGTTGGAAATATCGCGCTCTCCGGGCGACTTAACTGTTGCCGATTCAGTACTATTTCCCGAGTGAATATTTGGATCATACTTCAGTGTGTGGTTTGTTGTAAATTTTGAATTGTGGACGTGAGATTGACTTCGGGTACAGGAGATTTGCAAGCTAACCAACCATGCGGTCTGATCGAATTGCAATGCCGTAATTTTTGATTCACTATGATTTATGCCTCTTTGGTGCCACTGAAATTCAGCTACAGCGATAGTCAGCGCCCAGTGCAGCGCATTAATCATGGTACCTTCTTCCGTAAATTGACGATTGACTGCGGCTACATAATCACGAGATACTCTGAAATGTACATTTGAATTCCCTGCCCTTGGGGAAATCGCTATCTGCCAGGAGAAATTAATGACTACTCAACTCGACATTGCAACTCTCAATCTGCAGGATGCACTCGATATGGCCGTGCTGATTGAAAAGGAAGCGGAAGAACGCTACCTTTTGTTTGCAGAACAGCTCGGAACGCGCTACCGGGGCGATGCCGCTGATTTCTTTACCATGATGGCCCGAAACGAGCAACTTCACGGAAATGAACTCGCAGAGCAAAGACGTTTGCTTTTTGGCGACACTCCTTCGCGCGTCAGGGCAAATATGGTTGAGTATGATGCCGAAGCCCCGGATATCGGAAAACCAAGACGCTACATGTCTCCGCGCCATGCCTTGGAAGTTGCAATGGAGTCTGAAATTAAAGCCTACGAATTTTATGATCGAGCCTTGGCGGGCATTCAGGATCCCGCAGTGCGAAAGCTGTTCGAGGAACTCAGAGATGAAGAAGCCGGGCATCAGCGACTGTTGAACGAGCAGAAGGTGAAGTATCCCGATACGATGGAGCCGGATTTGGAACCCGACGACGACGAAATACCTTCGTTGTAAACACCAAACGCAATAAATATCCCCGCAGCAAGTTGCGGGGTCTTAACCCCCAAGGTCAAACCGCTGGCTATTGCCAGCCTTCGCGCCAAGGGGCGGGGAATCGACTCGCAGAGATTATTTAATACTCCTCCCTTACGCCATTTATATTATCGCGTATAGACGTATAGATAAATTATCGCTAGATATTTGACTTTAGTAGTATGACCGAATTCAAAAATATTGATGTGTTGGAATTGAGTACCATGCTGGTACAGAGAAGCATACGTCTGATAGACGTTCGTAGCGAGTCTGAATTCACTCAAGGTTATATTAAGGGGGCAAACTTGTTGCCTTTGCACTTGATACCGATACGTTTACATGAACTTGACAAGTTGGCACCAACTGTATTCTATTGCCGAGTGGGCGCACGTTCAGCACAGGCCGCTGCATTCGCTGTTTCAAAGGGGTTTACTCAGGCTTATAACCTGCAAGGCGGAATAATGGCCTGGAAACAGGCGGGTTTACCATTGGAGATGTGATAGGCTAACATCATGGCATTAATAATCTGATGTAAAATCCATAAATCAAACGTATTATTTGGAGAATAGAAAATGGCAAACATAGCATCTGCACTGAAAGAAGAAATCACTCGCCTGGCACGTAAAGAAATACGAGGCGAGACAGAACGGCTCAAGAAAGCATCGGCGCAATACCGCTCCGAAATCGCCGCATTGAAACGGCGTTTAACCACACTCGAAACCCAGTTGTCGCGCCTTGAAAAGGCTTCCACGGTTAAAGCAGTTCCCGTTGTTGAATCATCAAAGATTCGGTTTGTTGCTAAAGGATTTAAATCTCTTCGGCAAAGGCTCGGATTGTCTGCTGCGGAAATAGGATTGCTTCTTGATTCGTCTGCACCGACAATTTACAACTGGGAAGCAGGTATTTCCACCCCCCGTGAACCACAACTAATCAGGATTGCAAAGCTGAGAACTCTGGGTAAGCGTGAAGTTGCTGCCATATTGAAAAACCTTGCCGGATAACCATTTCCGGGGACAGGTAACAATAGCCAAACATTGATGTCTTGGAATGTGGAAAAAATCAGCAAAGCCCCTGATGGGATGGCATTCTGGGGGGCCTGTTTTTAGAGCTGGTTATTGTCCAGCACCTTGGAATATTATTTTTTTCGCATTGCTGGTTTTGTATTTTTGTAGGTTGGGTTAGTCAGGTGTATGCCGTAACCCAGCATGATCAAGCTGGCGACCTTCAAAACTGTTGGGTTACACCCGCAAGGGGTAGGCCGTGGTTGTACCGCAAGGGTAGGCAAATCTGTTGCCAGCCAAAGGCTGGACAGAGTTTGCACTAAGGGGCTGAAGCCCCAACAACACACGCACCGCGATGAAACTGCTAACCCAACCTACGAAAAAACAGGTGTTACAGGGTACTTGGTTCGTGAGGGTTAAATCCAGACCGATTTACGCTTGGCGGCAATGCCGCAATAATTTGTAGCAAATACAAACCTGCAAAGCAGGATTTTTTTGTGCCATCGCTATATAGTTATAATTATAACGAATTTTAATATTTAATATGGCTAATCAATAGATAGTATAGTTTGTCGTATCATTTACAATATAACGATAATGAGCAAGAGGTCGAACATGAGTAAAACGATGAACGTGTATGGCGGCATCTGGATGGGACGCGACGAGGACGCGCAGATTAGCGATATGCGCATTTCGTTGCTTGAAAAAATCGGCGAGTCAGGCTCCATCACGCAGGCGGCTAAGACTGTGGGTGTCAGCTACAAGACTGCGTGGGATGCCGTGGATGCAATGAAAAATCTTTCCGGCGATGCATTGGTGGAAAGCTTGACGGGGGGCAAGGGTGGTGGCGGAACTCGTCTGACTGAAGCAGGGCAAAAACTGGTTAAGATTTATCGCTTGATCCAGAAGGAGAATGAACGCTTCTTGTCGGGTATCAGCGAAGGCATGGACGACTTCGATAATCTCTATAAATTGTTCCGGAGGCTTTCCATGAAAAGCAGTGCACGCAACCAGTTCTTCGGCAAAGTCACCGCTATTCGCGGCGGCTCGGTTAACGCCGAAGTCGAGCTTTCCCTTAACGGCGAAGATAAGATCGCAGCCATCATTACCCACGAAAGTCTGGAACACCTTGGCCTGAAGATCGGTACAGAAGTGTGGGCGCTGGTCAAGGCATCATGGGTGATCCTCAGCACGGAGGACAGCGACTTCAAGATCAGTGTGCGTAACCGGCTGCGGGGCACGGTTTCACGCCTGACCAAGGGAAGCGTGAACAGCGATGTGGTGCTGACACTGGCGGGCGGCAATACGGTCAGCGCCATCGTGACCAACGACAGCATCGAACACATGGGCCTGGAGGTGGGGGCGAAAGCCTGTGCCTTATTCAAGGCTTCCAGTGTCATTCTGGGTGTCGCGGCCTAATTTTTGTAATCAATTCACTTGGAGAAAAAGATGACATTTCGTAAATTAAATTATTGGGTTGCGGTTGGAGCGTTGTTGTTCTGGGCAATCATCAAGCCTGTTGCGGCAGGAGAAGTCAATGCTGCTGTTGCGGCGAATTTCACTGCCCCGGCCGAGCAGATCGTTGCGCTGTTTCAAAAAGAAAGCGGACACACGGTGAAGCTGAGTTTCGGCTCAAGTGGCAAATTCACCGCTCAAATTAAAGAAGGTGCACCGTTCGATGTGTTCCTCGCCGCAGATGAGAAAACCCCCAGGATTCTGGAAGAAGCCGGGCTGGTTGTCGCCAATTCACGTTTTATCTATGCATTGGGTAAACTGGTGTTATGGAGTGCAAAGCCGGGATATGTGGATGACAAAGGTGCGGTGCTGAAAAACGGCAGCTATAACAAGTTGGCCTACGCCGACCCCAAACTCGCCCCCTATGGACTGGCTGCCAAAGAAACGCTGGAAGCACTAGGGCTGTGGAGTGCCGTGCAGAGCAAACTGGTCACTGGCGAAAGTATCGGACAGACCTACCAGTTCGCTGCCACGGGAAATGCGGAACTGGCCTTCATCGCGCTGTCGCAGATCACCAAAGATGGCAAGGTGACGGAAGGTTCGTGGTGGCTGGTGCCGGCGAACCTGTATAACCCCATTCGTCAGAGTGCGGTACAGCTATCTGCAGCAAAAGATCCGGCGGCGGCGAAATCTTTCCTTGACTTCCTGAAGAGTGACAAGGCCGTGGCAATCATTCGCAGTTTCGGGTATGAGTTGCCTTGAGAAATTGAAGCTAAAAACCGCAGTTAACGATAAATGTTCTGGTATTTCAACGGGCTATACCGTATTTGTAGGTGCGAATTCATTCGCACATAACTCGTTGAGCGTGCGAATGAATTCGCACCTACGACCCCATCAACTGAGGTTTTTAGCTTGAAACCATGGAAAACACACTAGACCCCGCCGATTTACAGGCTGTATGGCTGACCCTCAAACTGGCGAGTGTCACCACATTGTTCCTGTTGTTCATTGCCACGCCGCTGGCCTGGTGGTTGGCGCACAGCCGCAAGTGGTACAAGGGGGCGGTTGCGGCACTGGTAGCGTTGCCGCTGGTGTTACCTCCATCGGTGCTGGGCTTTTATCTGTTGCTGCTGATGGGGCCGCATGGCTTGGTGGGCAGTCTCACCAGCGCCTTGCATCTCGGCAGATTACCGTTTTCCTTCGCCGGCTTGGTAGTTGGTTCGGTGCTCTTCTCATTGCCCTTCGCAGTGCAGCCGATCCAGAATGCATTCGAAGCAACCGGCAAGCGTCCGCTGGAAGTCGCTTCTACTTTGCGTGCCGGATCATGGGATCGGTTTTTTAGCGTGGCTTTGCCGTTGGCTCGCCCGGGTTTTATCACGGCAATTATTCTTGCCTTCGCGCACACGGTCGGTGAATTCGGTGTTGTGTTGATGCTGGGAGGGAATATTCCCGGCGAGACACGCGTTCTCTCTGTTGATATTTACAATCATGTAGAAGCGATGGAATATGGTACGGCGCAGCTACTCGCGGGCGGTATGGTGCTATTTTCTTTTGTTGTGCTGCTTACACTGTATTTTACCAGCGGGAAGTTGTTGAAAGTCTCGCGATGAGTGGGCAACCTCAAAATGAGATACATGCCCATTTCGTCCTGCAACTGGGAGAATTTGCGTTGGATGTTTCATTCAGCGCGCCTGCTGTTGGAGTCACTGCCTTGTTTGGTCCATCGGGTTCCGGTAAAACCACGCTTTTAAGATGCATCGCAGGGCTGGAACACGCAGCAGGAATGTTGCATGTGAATGGCGAAGTTTGGCAGGACGATAAACAGAATCTGCCGACGCACAAACGTCAATTGGGTTATGTTTTTCAGGAAGCCAGTTTATTTCCGCATCTATCGGTACGCGCCAATCTGGAATATGGCTTGAGTCGTACGCCGACAGTTGAACGCAAGGTAAAACTGGAACAGGTAGTGGAATGGATGGGCTTGTGCCACCTCATTGATCGCGGTGACCCGGCAAGTCTTTCCGGGGGCGAACGACAACGTGTTGCTGTTAGCCGCGCGCTGCTCACCAGCCCCCGCATTCTGTTGATGGACGAACCGCTCTCCGCACTCGACACCGCGAGCAAGCAGGAAATTCTGCCGTATCTGGAAAAATTGCATCGCGAATTGAATATCCCTGTACTCTACGTCAGCCACTCGCTGGATGAAGTAGCCCGGCTTGCTGATCACCTCGTAGCAATGGAAAATGGCCGTGTCATCGCCAACGGGCCGTTAAGAGAAATTCTCACGCGGCTCGATTTACCGCTCGCGAATTTCGATGATGCGGGCGCGGTCATAGAAGCCGAGGTCGGGCAACAAGACCCGGCCTACAACCTCACTCAATTAAACTTTTCCGGCGGGAGTTTATGGATAGGTCAGGTGAAGCAGCCGCTCGGCGATAGAGTGCGTGTCCGTGTACTGGCCCGCGACGTAAGCATTGCCACGCAATTTCCCCACGGTTCCAGTATTACCAACATCCTTCCCGCCTGCATTGCCGGGATACGTTGCGAAAGTTCGGACAAGGTAAACGTGCTGTTGAATGTAGGAGAATCACAAGTACTGCTTTCGCGCATCACGCACCGTTCGCTTGATCTGCTCAATCTCACTGTCGGCCTGAAAGTGTTCGCTCAAGTGAAGAGCGTAGCATTGATGGCGTAACGAAAATATAAGGGCAATATGAGCTCTCCAAAAGCAGCCATTCGCCAAGTTCAGCAACCGACCTGCTTGAGACGGTCAGTTTTAGGGTGCAATAAACGAAGCGCATTGGTGCGTCCGAATGTGAAGCTCCATGCGGCGTAATGCCAGATGGTTATTGCGCCCTTGATTTTTATTTTGCTAGTCATAACGATTCCTTTCGTTCAATGAAAAAAGGGACTACATTTAATCTGATCGGGCGTGAGTCACAATGGAGCGTTTCCGACTTTTCTGTATCTACCGGCTAATCGGCTTATACCTAATCCGCTTCGGTTTTGCGCCTTCGTCACCCAGACGCTTCCGCTTGTCCGCTTCGTATTCCTGATAGTTGCCATCGAAGAAATTCCACTTGGAGTCGCCTTCCGCCGCGAGGATGTGGGTGGCGATGCGGTCGAGGAACCAGCGGTCGTGGGAGATGACCATCACGCAGCCCGCGAATTCGAGCAGCGCATCTTCGAGGGCGCGCAGGGTTTCCACGTCGAGGTCGTTGGAGGGTTCGTCCAGCAGCAGCACGTTGCCGCCGGAGATCAGCGTTTGCGCCAGATGCAGGCGTCCGCGCTCGCCGCCGGAGAGTTGGCCGACCAGCTTGGCCTGATCACCGCCCTTGAAGTTGAAGCGTCCGATGTAGGCGCGCGCCGGGGTTTCGTATTTGCCCACGGTAAGGATATCGTTGCCGCCGGAGATGGCGTCGAACACGGTCTTTTCGCTTTCCAGCGAATCGCGCGTCTGATCCACATGCGCGATCTTGACGGTCTTTCCGATCATGACTTCGCCGCTGTCAGGTTGTTCCTTGCCGGTGATCATGCGGAACATCGTTGACTTACCCGCGCCGTTCGGGCCGATGATGCCGACGATGGCGCCGGGCGGCACTTTGAAACTGAAGTTGTCGATCAGCAGACGGTCGCCGTAGGCTTTGCTCACATTGTTGAACTCGATGACTTCGTTGCCCAGACGCTCGCCGACGGGGATGAAAATTTCCTGCGTCTCGTTGCGTGACTGGTGTTCCTGCGAGTTGAGTTCCTCGAAGCGGGCGATACGCGCCTTGGATTTTGCCTGACGCCCTTTTGGATTTTGCCGCACCCATTCCAGTTCCTGTTTCATCGACTTGGCGTGGGCGTCGAGTTGTTTCTGCTCGGTTGCCAGACGTGCGCCTTTCTGCTCCAGCCAGCTCGAATAATTGCCCTTCCACGGGATGCCGTGGCCGCGATCCAGTTCGAGTATCCATTCGGCGGCGTTGTCTAGGAAGTAACGGTCATGGGTCACGGCGACCACG
>Ga0364881_10465_pt1 | contig 21854 bp, 19 predicted proteins | sample ExccelJu500001D4_5_FD_206923 | JGI IMG/M metagenome (GOLD analysis project Ga0364881, IMG submission 206923) | Enriched cells from Trout Bog Lake Hypolimnion, Wisconsin, USA - BchlTB.July30.5000.01.D4 | ecosystem: Environmental > Aquatic > Freshwater > Lake > Hypolimnion/Profundal zone | place...
CAGCAGTCCTGGCCTCGCCGGTGGCGATGGCCTCGCCTGCCACCGATAGCTTGCTGGCAAAATACAAAGCAGAGGGCGTTTCCAAGATTGATGCCGCTAAAGCCAAAGCAGACTGGACGAAAGAAGCAAAAGGGGAAGACGGTGAAACCATCTCTTGTTCCACTTGCCACGGCACCGACTTTGGTCAACCCGGCAAACACCGCAAGACCCACAAAGTCATCGACCCTATGTCCCCGTGCTCACATTCATCGATTTATTCACGGCGTAAGCTAGCAAGGCGGCACCGGTTACCCCGAGTACGACGTGCTGATTATCTGGATCTTCCCAGCCATCTTCCAAATTAAAGTCATCCCAGTGAACAATCAAACCGGAGGCCACTGTGGCAAGTGCCATCACTGCCGTCGACTTTGCTAATTCGGCATGAGTACCATTCACGGGACGCGCACAGGTGGCACATGTATCCCCAGGTGCTGTTAGCGTGGTCAGTCCAGCCAGAATGAGTGTGCCCAACCCCAAATATTCGTGAACCTTTTTCCCCGTAATCAGCTTGGGTTCAAACTCGGCTGCCGGTGTTGCTGCCACGATCGTATTTTTAGCTTTACTCTCGGTGGCATCATTTTCTGCCAGCAAGAACGAGCTATTGTCAGCACTGTAATATTTGCCTGCAGGCAAGCTGAGATCCAAAGTGCCTTCAGTTGCATTTGCTAATCCCGTCAATGCCATCAAACACAGTGCGGCAGCAAGTTGTTTCAGTCTTACATCAACCGTCATTTCCCTCTCCTCTGTTTTTTCTTAATTATCTATTGCTGTTTTCTATTATGTAAATTCAATGTTCGGAAATAACGGAAGCAGAATTTTTCTTTTTTCCGGTAATCATCGAGCGTACAAGATTTTCTTTGTGCTGAAAACTTCCCGCTGCAACACCCAGTAAGTGCAAAGGAATCATCACGAGCGCAAAGTTGATCAACCAGCCGTGCAGATGGTGAACCGCGTAACTTGCTTCATCGCTGAAATAATCCGTCAGAAACAATAGCGGGCCTTCATAGTCGATGACCGCAAGCGTAATAAGCCCGGTTATAAAGATCGTTAACAGTAATCCAAGCAATGCAAACACCATCAAAGCACCAGCCGGATTGTGTCCGAAATAGTGCCTGGGATTGTTCTGCAGCATTCCGCGCAAGTAGGATAGCGTTTCTTGCGGTGAAAAGATAAACGATTTAAAGCGTGCGTATTGGTTTCCGGTGAAACCCAGAATCACGCGAGCCAACAGCAACAAACACAGAAAATATCCAATATAAGTATGTAAAAAGCCAAAATGGAATTTGGCTGTCAAATAGGCGATAACAAAGCTCAATACCAATGTCCAATGAAACAACCTAGTCGGTACGTCCCAAACATCTACAATCTCTTTATCATTCATATAGATCAGTGAATTAACTACTTTTTGACAATTTAGCTTTAATGGCAGAATGGGGCAGCATGTTAACAGAATAGACCGGTTTTGGAACTTATCTGCCGAATTGTTTTACCTTGATTTACAGTAAAATTGATCTATTAGTGGCGCCCTTATATAAATCCCACGCAACATGGTGCTTCCTCGCGTAAAATCAACAAAGTATGCTGTTGCCGCTCTGTGCATTTCGATTCGCCTTTAGAACATTAACCTTTGCTCACTTCCGCACAAATCTCTGACTTGTTTGCTCCCGATGGCGCGCTTTCCGCACACATCGATAACTTTCGAGCGCGTCCACAGCAAGTGGAATTGGCACATGCCATCGCCGAGGCAATCAACTCCAATGGTCAACTGATCGCCGAAGCCGGAACAGGTACGGGTAAAACCTTTGCTTATCTCGTGCCGGCGCTACTCGCTGGCGGCAAGGTGGTTATCTCGACGGGAACAAAGAATCTGCAGGACCAGCTGTTCCAGCGCGATTTGCCCACTGTTCGCGATGCCTTAAAAGTTCCAGTCACCATCGCACTGCTTAAAGGCCGTTCTAATTATGTATGCCATTACCATTTGGAGCGTGCGCAAACCGAAGGTACGTTTAAAACACGTGAAGATATTCGTCACTTGGGGAAAATTGCAAAGTATGCAAAAGTCACCCAGTCTGGGGACAAAAGTGGTTTAGCTGACGTACCGGAAAATGCGCCAATCTGGATGCAAGTAACTTCCACCCGCGAAAACTGTCTGGGACAGGATTGTCCTCAACACAAAGAATGTTTCGTCTTAAAAGCGCGCAAAGAAGCGATGGAAGCCGATGTCGTCGTGGTAAATCATCACCTGTTCTTTGCCGATGTCATGCTACGCGATGAAGGCGTAGCCGAATTGCTACCAGCCTGTAATACAGTGATTTTTGACGAGGCACACCAGCTTCCGGAAACGGCCAGCTTGTTCTTTGGCGAAAGCACATCTACTTCACAACTGCTTGACCTCGCCCGAGATAGTCAACTGGAAGCCCTGACGAGTGCGAAAGATTTTGCACATTTACCCTTGGCCTGCGATGCGCTGGAAAAAGCTGCGCGTGATTTGCGTCTCATATTCAAAAAGAACGAAGGGCGTATGCCAGCCCATGCCGCTCTGGAGTTATCCGGCTGGACAGACGCGATGACTACACTGAACAAACAACTCGCTTCCTTGAACGAGTTGCTGGAAAAACAAGCCGAGCGCAGTGAGGGTTTGGAAAATTGCCGTCAACGCGGACAAGCTCTGGCATTGCAACTCAAGCAGTGGCAGGACGGCGACGTGGAGGACAAAGTGCGTTGGCTGGAGGTGTTTCACCATGCTGTAGTACTCAACACCACCCCGCTCTCTATTGCGGAAATCTTTGCCAAGCAAATTACCAGTCATCCGCGTGCTTGGATATTCACTTCTGCGACATTGGCCGTAAAACAAAATTTCGCACACTATCAGGCCGAAATGGGGCTGCTTGAGGCGCGTACCGCCTGTTGGGATAGTCCGTTTAATTATCAGGAGCAGGCGCTGTTGTATGTGCCCCAAGAAATGCCGGAACCAAATAGCCAAGGTTATACAGAGGCTGTGGTACAAGCTGCCCTTCCGCTCATTGAAGCCAGCAAAGGGCGCGCTTTTTTGTTATTCACCAGCTTGCGCGCGATGCAAAGTGCTTATGAAATTCTGCAAGCCGAATTCGACCGCAAGAATTTGAAATATCCATTGATGATTCAAGGCGAGGGTTCACGCAACGAACTTCTCAGTCGATTCCGCGATCACGGCAACGCGGTATTGCTGGGTAGCCAATCGTTCTGGGAAGGCGTCGACGTGCGTGGTGAAGCCCTATCGCTGGTCGTAATCGACAAACTGCCTTTTGCCCCACCGGATGATCCTGTGTTGGCAGCACGCATTGCCCAGATTACCAAACAGGGACGCAATGCGTTCATGGAGTATCAATTGCCCCGCACTGTCATCAATCTCAAACAAGGGGCGGGACGCTTGATTCGCGACGAGCGAGATCGCGGCGTATTGATGATCTGCGACCCTCGACTGATTTCAAAACATTACGGCAAACGCATCTGGCAAAGTTTGCCACCGTTCAAACGTACGCGCAGTGCGGCAGAGGCCATCCAATTTTTTGCCGCAAATTATGACGAACCCAACGTTACCAAATAATGTTACGAATTAATTGACTGATGGCTGTATTTGATGTCAACTATGATTCAGTGAAAAGTTCAGCCTGTCTCAATGGAAACTCTACGTAAATTTTTTAGTGAATTTCGCTTCGGCATTGATGAGAATAATCTTTCCGTCAAGTCGCAACAATTGAGCGCACGACTGAAACTTTATCCCGGAATGTTGATTAGCCAGATAGCTGCTCAAGCTGTCTTTGTTTTGCTATTGTGGAAGACTCCAGAGGCGCCACACAAGTATTTATTGTTTTGGCTTGGATTTACCTATTCGTTATACCTAATTGAGCTTATCCATTGGATTAACTACCGGACGAAGACCAGCAGTGTGGCGCAATGCAAAGAATGGAATCGTATCTTCTTCCTGTTTGCATTATCCGTCGGTTTGCTTTGGGGACTTGGGTCGATGTTCTTTTTGCCGGCAGACCTGCTCATTCAAGTTGAGCTGATATGCGTTTTGCTAGGCCTTGCCGCCGGATCCGCTGCCACGAATACCACACATCTCCCCTCCCTTTATGCTTATGTACTTGGCATAATGGCGCCACTCATTTTTCGTGTACTGATAGAACAAGATGAGGCTCACTTGGCATTGGGCGCCTTGCTGATACTGTTCATGCTGGTGGTATTAGCTTCCGGACATTCCATGCACAAACTCATCATTTTGTCTTTGCAACAACAAGTTGAAAATCAGTCACTGGCACAACAACTCGCTGTAAAAAACAATGAGCTGGAACAAAAAGTGGAAGAGCGTTCATCTCAGCTTCGACACAAATCCGAAGAAGTCGCGCATATTCGCGATGTAACTATCATTGCGATGGGTATTCTTGCCGAGACTCGAGACAATGAGACTGGCAACCATCTAAAACGCACCCAACACTATATTCGAGCACTCTCCAACAAACTTCGCCACCACCCTCGTTTCGTCGATTTTTTGACAGTGGATCACATCGAGGCTTTGTATAAACTTGCCCCCTTGCACGATATCGGCAAGGTCGGCATCCCTGACAACATTCTGCTGAAGCCGGGAAAACTGACTGCTGAAGAGTTCGAAATTATGAAGACACATCCCATCATCGGGGGAAAGGTATTAACTGCTGCCGAAAGCGACTTACCAGCACCTAGCCGCTTCCTGCACATCGCCAGAGATATTGCTACCGGACATCATGAAAAATGGAATGGCAGTGGTTATCCGGCAGGACTAACAGCAGATGCTATTCCAATCGCTGCCCGCCTCATGGCTGTAGCCGACGTGTATGACGCACTTATCAGCCCGCGTGTGTATAAAAGAGCTTTCAGCCATGAAGAAGCGGTGTCCATTATTTCACAGGGATATGGTTCTCATTTCGATCCGGATCTGGTTGATGCTTTTTTAGAAATACAGGAGGACTTCCGCAATATTGCTGAACGATTCCGTGATATTTCAAACGAAAAGTTGATAGCGGATCAATCCGCCCCTGCGCTTACTTAGCCAATCCAAGTACGAAATCAATCAAAGCTTTGATGTCTGCTTGCTTCTTGCCAGTTGGATCATTAGGCATCATCGCCGCTGAGCCCCAGTTGCCAGAACCCCCATGGGATACCTTGTAGAGCAACCATTCTGCAGGGGGCTTGCCGCCAGTTGCTTCCGTCAAAGTTTTGCCGCCAGCCGTTTTATCCATTTTACCGTTGTAAAACTTGGACACGTCCATTAATGCCGGCCCAACACTCTTCCTGTCAATTGTGTGACATGCGGTACATTGATTTTTCTTGGCAATATCAGGCATATCAACCGCGAAAACACTGACAGAAACCATCAGGAATAAAGCAGCACAAACACCAATGATGTTAGATTTCATCACTAAATTTCCTCTCGATTTACTATTAATGGGAAATGCAAGACACATTATCACCTAAATTTATCCATCCAATCGAAAAGTAATTTCATTGTAGTCTGACTGGATACAAATTTATTATCTCTGGTCCTAAGAAGAAACTTGGCATGAGTAGAATTAAAAGTTAACGACATTAATTCTTCTGTATCAGCTGAGGCAAACACAGCCAGAAAGTCTTTGTTGTAACGCCAAACAAAGTCTTCTATTTGCTGTATCTCTAATATCAATTCTTGCCTGCTCACTTTCCTCTCCAATTATTTCATTGTGTTCGGTTAAATTCTATAAAGCAATAAGTTAAATAACAAACAATGTCGGGTTTGGAATTGGCAGAGACAATTTCATTTGTAGTCAAGGTTTGTTACGTTCAAAAAAACGCGCACATCTTTTAACAGAGGTACGCGGTTAAATAGGAGCCATACATATAATAACTAAATAACTGAATCGCAATTATTCAGTCGATCTGAGCTTACGCCCGGAAGTCAACTTTGACAAAGTACTTTTCTACAATACTTTCCAGTACATTTATCCCATTAAACTGTTACGAAGAGAACAATTAGCTTTGCCTTACCAACCAATATTCTTGATAGTGTTTGGCCTGAATATAAATCCCTTGACCCATCAATTGAAAGATGCGGCCTGCGCAATACCTCATACTGACAACCCTATGCTTGTTGACACAGTCACGCCTGTTTCGTGATAATGATTAGCAAGGAAACTATTAGCATACTAACTAATTATGAAATCTCTTAATGAACATTTCTCTGAGTCGGTGTTTCTGGTCACTCACGCCTGGCGAACCGAACTCGATAGGAGACTGCGCCCACTTGGATTTTCGCATTCGCGCTGGCTGTTACTCATGCATCTGTCGCGCAACGATGGCTGCACGCATCGCGAACTAGCTCAGAGTATGGGCATAGAAGCACCGACATTGGTTAAATTAGTGGATCACATGGAAAAGGAAGGTTTACTCAAGCGTTGCGCCAGCGAAACAGACCGCAGAGTCAAACATCTGCGTTTATCCGAGTCAGGTAAAGAAGTTGTCGAAAACATACGCACCTACGCCTCCGATCTCCGCAATGAGATGTTGTCCGGCCTAAGCCAATCCGACATTAAAACGTCTCTTGATGTACTCAATAATATTCGCAGCAAACTTGGAGCAATTGCATGAAACGCATCATCGAAAGTAAAAAAAATAAAATTATTATAGCGGCAGTATTGCTCGCTGCCATTATCAGTGGATCCGTATATGCCTATTTTTCCAACACAACACGCACTACTGAGAATGCCTATATAAACGCAGATGTAGTGAGTGTTGCGGCACAAGTTTCAGGCAAAGTCAGCAGCGTATATATCAAAGAAAACGAATATGTTCATAAAGGTGATGCACTGTTCGATATTGATACAGCCCCCTTTGAGATAGCCCTGCGCCGTTCTCAAGCAGATTTGGCCGTGGCTCAACAAAGTGCGCGTCAGGACAATGCAGAAATCAACGTCGCGCGGGCTCAAATCACGCAAACAGAAAGTGACTTGGCTAATGCTAAGGCAAGCTACGCCCGCAATAAAAAACTGGTTGAACAAAATTTCCTCACGCAGCAATCTGCTGACGATTCTCTTGAACGTGTACAAACGCTGCAGGCATCTCTGGATCAGGCACGTGCCAAATTGAGCAAAGCACTTTCTGCGCCTACAAAAACAGAAGATCGTGGGGATGTGTTGAAGGCCCAAGCAGCAATTGCACAAGCCAAACTTGATCTGGAGCACACTCACATCACTGCCACACAAGATGGCCAGATCAGCAATCTGACCCTCACGGCAGGTTCACTGGTAGGCGCCGGCGTTCCTCTATTCGCATTGATCGCAGAAAATAGTTTTCATATTGATGCTAATTTTAAAGAAACCGAATTGGTCGGTATTCACACCGGTGAAGATGTCGATATTCAGATCGACATGTACCCGGGACAACGCTTCAAGGGCAAAGTTGAAAGTATTAGCGGAGGAACGGGTACTGCTTTCTCGCTGCTACCTCCGCAAAATGCAACAGGTAACTGGGTAAAGATCGCGCAACGCATACCGGTACGTATCAAGTTCGCCCAGACCGATGCAGAACATCCGTTGCGTATTGGCGCGACAGCGACCATCAGCGTGCAACTGAAATAAAATCAACGTGACAAGCAAGCCCATATTGGTCGCGGTCGCCGTCATGGCGGCAACCATCATGCAAGTGTTGGACACCACCATCATCAATGTGGCGCTGCCCAATATGGCAGGGCAACTCGACGCCACACCGGATAATATCAGTTGGGTGCTCACCTCGTACCTGATCGCTTCGGCGATCTTCATGCCGCTCACCGGTTATTTTACCGACCGTCTGGGACAAAAACGTTTTCTGCTCATTAGCATCGCGGGGTTCGTCATCACTTCCGCGTTATGCGGTATGGCAACAAGCCTCGCGCAGATGGTGTTGTTTCGGTTTTTGCAGGGTGTGTTTGGTGCATCCCTTGTGCCGCTATCGCAATCGATCATGCTGCAAGCCTATCCGGGCGAACAGCGTGGCAAGGCGATGGCAATCTGGGCGATGGGAGTCATGGTTGCCCCTATTCTTGGCCCCACTCTAGGCGGCTGGCTTACGGACGTGGTGAGTTGGCGCTGGACGTTTTACATTAATTTGCCCGTTGGGATCGCTTCGTTCATTCTCGCGGTAAGGCATGTTCCCGATAGTGCGGTAAAAGCACGGCGCATGGACTGGTTCGGCTTCACTTCTCTTGCCATCGGCATCGGTGCGGTTCAACTGGTGCTGGATCGAGGCAATCAGGACGATTGGTTCAGTTCGCAGACATTGATCTTTGCGACCATCGTCGCAGTATTATCCTTTATCTTTTTTTTCGTCTATACCATCACCGGAAAACATCACCCGCTGTTTGATTTGCGCATATTCAAAGACAGAAATTTTCTGGTTGCCAGCCTGATCATGACTACCATCGGTGTCGGCTTTTTTGGCGGCATGGTGCTTCAGTCTCTTTATCTGCAAAACTTCCTGGGTTACCCCACTTTTGATGCCGGACTATATATGGCACCGCGCGGGCTTGCTTCGTTGCTGATTATGATTATCGTTGGGAAATTTTCGGGCAAATTTCCTCCGCGCAATTTTGTGCTTGCAGGTATCTTTTGCAGCATCGGTGGCAACTATCTGATGACCCGTTTCACCGGAGACATCACTGCGAATGAATTGCTCCTGCCGATGATCTTGCAGGGTTTTGGCATGGGGCTGATCTTCGTTCCCATTTCCACATTGGCTTTCACCACCCTGCCAAAAACAATTGCTGCCGAAGCCGCCGGTATTTACAGCCTTATCCGCACTTTCGGCTCAGCGTTGGGTATATCCATTCTTGCCACTTACTTTTCGCGCGATACCCAGAAAAACTGGGCTTTGCTACGCGGGAATATCACCCCCTACAGCGATGCACTGCATCACTATCTTGCCCCGCTACATTTGAGTACTCAAGATACGCAAGGCATCGGACTCGCCGCCAAAGCAGTGATGATTCAGGCACAAGGCATTGCCTACATCGACAGCTTTACTTTTTCCACCTTGAACTTTGTTCTGATGCTTCCGTTGCTACTATTGGTACGAACTCCTCCCAAGAGTGCAATAACCCAAGCCCCTGTTATTGCTGATTAAATGCTTGATAAAAATGGATTAGCTACATGCAACGTGAAGAAGTTTCTGCAAACGAGTAAAATGGAAAGAATAGCTAAATTATGTTGCCATCTTCTGCCACATTAAAGTCTACAATCCGCCCATGTCTGCACAACGCACCGAATATCAATCCTTTTGTTAAATTACTAAAATCTTAAATTTTATTCCCTGACCAAGGAGCAACGCGCAATGTCACATAATCTGTTCAACAGCAACAAAACACTTAACCTCTCCAACGGCAAGCAGTCCACCTTATATTCACTTCCGGCACTGGAAGCGGCAGGTATCGGCAAGATCTCACGACTACCTGTATCCATTCGTATCGTGCTGGAATCAGTACTGCGTAACTGCGACGGCAAAAAGGTAACAGAAGCACATGTGCGTCAACTGGCGAATTGGCAACCCAATGCAGCGCGCACCGAAGAGATACCTTTCGTTGTGGCACGTATCGTATTGCAAGACTTTACCGGTGTCCCGCTACTTGCCGACCTCGCTGCCATGCGCGATGCTGCCGCATCTCAGGGTAAGGACCCCAAAGTAATTGAGCCGTTGGTGCCGGTGAATCTGGTCGTGGATCACTCAGTACAAATCGATTACTTCAACCGCCCCGACGCGCTGAAGTTAAATATGGAATTGGAATTCGAGCGCAACACAGAACGTTACCGCTTTATGAAATGGGGTATGCAGGCATTCGACACCTTCAAGGTTGTGCCACCCGGCATCGGCATCGTGCATCAAGTTAACTTGGAATATTTGGCGCGTGGCGTATTACAAAAAGACGGGGTGACCTATCCGGATACCTTGGTGGGTACTGACAGCCACACTACCATGATTAACGGCATCGGAGTAGTTGGCTGGGGCGTGGGTGGTATTGAAGCGGAAGCCGGTATGTTGGGGCAGCCTGTCTATTTCCTCACACCGGATGTTGTCGGCGTGCATTTAAAAGGCAAACTGAAAGAAGGGGTGACAGCAACCGATTTGGTACTGACTGTCACCGAGCTTTTACGCAAACAAAAAGTAGTCGGCAAATTCGTCGAATTCTTTGGTGAAGGTACTGCCGCCCTTACCCTTCCCGACCGTGCCACAATTGCCAATATGGCACCGGAATACGGCGCGACTATGGGCTTCTTCCCTGTTGATGAAGTCACCGTTAATTTCATGCGCAATACAGGACGTACCGATGATGAAGTTGCAGCCTTCGAAACTTATTTCAAAGCACAAGGTTTGTTCGGCGTGCCCAAGGATGGCAGCATCGACTATAGCAGCACCGTTGAACTTGATCTGAATAGCATCGAGCCTTCTTTGGCCGGCCCGAAGCGCCCGCAAGACCGTGTGGCATTGAAAGCAATGAAAGATACTTTCAACACGCTATTTAGCAAACCCATTACCGAAAATGGCTTCAATCAGCCTGCAGAAAAACTGACTCAGCGTTATGCCACCGGCAAAGACGACCTTAAGATTGGTAACGGTGATGTGCTGATTGCCGCAATCACTTCTTGCACTAACACCTCTAATCCCGGCGTGTTGCTGGCGGCAGGCTTGCTGGCGAAAAAAGCCTTGGCAAAAGGATTGAAAGTTGCACCGCATATCAAGACCTCACTTGCCCCTGGATCGCGCGTTGTCACTGAATATCTCACCAATGCCGGCCTGCTGGATTCATTGACGCAACTGGGTTTCAGTGTCGCCGCTTACGGATGCACTACTTGTATCGGCAATGCAGGGCCGTTGCGTGAAGACATCGACAAGACCATCACAGATAATGGTTTGATCTGTGCAGCGGTGCTTTCCGGCAACCGTAACTTCGAAGCTCGTATTCATCCGAATCTGAAAGCAAACTTCCTCGCCAGCCCCCCACTGGTTGTCGCTTATGCTATCGCGGGCAAGATGAATATTAATCTTGACACCGACCCATTGGGTACAGGCAAAGATGGTCAGCCTGTTTATCTAAAAGACATCTGGCCGAATAGCGCCGAAGTGCAAACGGTAATGAAATTTGCTGCCGATCCGGCGGTGTATCGCAAGCTGTATTCCGATCTGACCAAAGACTTGCCATTGTGGAACGCAATCTCTGCCCCGACCGGCAATCGTTACCAGTGGGACGACTCCACTTACATCGCGCGTCCGCCATTCTTCGATGCTGCTATACCGGTAGTCGGCGATATCAAGGGCGCAAAAGCACTGGCACTGTTCGGCGATTCTGTTACCACCGACCACATCAGCCCGGCGGGCAGTTTCAAACCCACCACACCAGCCGGAAAGTATTTGCAAGCCCACAAGGTTGAAGTCAAAGACTTTAACAGCTACGGCTCCCGTCGCGGCAACCACGAAGTGATGATGCGCGGCACGTTCGCCAATGTGCGTATCAAAAATCTCATGCTACCGGCCAATGCAGACGGTAGTCGCGTTGAAGGCGGCTACACCTTGTACAAGGGCGAGCAAATGGCAATCTACGATGCTGCAATGAAATATATTGCCGATGGCACGCCAACGGTGATTTTTGCGGGCGAAGAATATGGTACCGGCTCATCACGTGACTGGGCGGCAAAAGGTACACAGCTTCTTGGTGTGAAGGCCGTCATCGCAAGAAGTTATGAACGTATCCACCGCAGCAATTTGGTTGGCATGGGCGTATTGCCTTTGCAATTCAAAGGCGGCGAATCGCTGGCCAGTTTGAACCTCAGCGGCGGCGAAACTTTCGATCTGATCGGGATTAACGAGAACATGAAGCCACAACAAGATGTGACGCTCACTATCACACGCAAAGATGGCAGCAAGCAGAACGTCAAATTGTTGCTGCGTATCGACACCCCAATTGAAGTGGACTATTACCGCAATGGCGGCATACTGCCGTATGTGTTGAAGGAGTTGATGAGCAAGGCATAACACTAAGCGTGGGCGGTATTCAGCCTACTTTTTAGCTGATATTGGATGGGTTGAACTTCGTTCAACCCATCCTGTTTTATGAGTCAGCCCAACGATAACCGAACTCCGAAGTACCAATACATGTCCATCATCCCTATCCTCATGTACCACAACATAGACATTCCTCCGCAAGGCGCGAAGCTGCGCAATCTCTATGTGCGCAAGGGTGCATTTGTACTGCAAATGTTAATGTTGCGGCTGTTGGGGTATCAGGGTATTTCGATGTCTGCCGCTATGCCTTATCTGCGCGGTGAGAAACAGGGACGAGTGGCAATCATCACGTTCGACGATGGTTATGTCGATACGCTTGAAAATGCCTTGCCGATTTTGAAAAGGAATGGCTTCAGTGCAACGTGCTATTTCATCAGTCAACGCAGTGGACAATATAACGATTGGGATGCTGCAGCATTAAATGTACGCAAATCGCTGATGAATAATGAACAGATTCTTGCGTGGCATGCCGCTGGAATGGAAGTAGGCGCACATTCACGCACACACCCGCGTTTGTCAGGATGTAGCGATACAGAACTGCAAAACGAAGTCGCCGGCAGTAAAGCTGATTTGGAAAATTTGACCGGATGTCCAGTCTCTCAATTTTGCTATCCCTACGGCGACCTTGACGAACGTGTTTCAACTGCAGTTAAACAAGCGGGGTTCGAAGCGGCCACGACGACTCAGCGTGGTCGTGTACGCGTAGGTGATAACCCCATGCTATTCCGCCGCATACTGGTGAGCGGAAGTACTTTCCCACACCTGTTTTTGCTGAAACTACTGACTGGCTACGAGGATAAACGCGGATGAAATTACTCTTCGTCGGTACACACAACGGCGGTGGCGGCACCGAAAGCCATCTTGTCACACTGGCAAAAGCCATGCTCGCTGCCGGGCATGAGGTAGCGGCGGTTGTTCGTCCAAATACGCCAATTCATGCGGGTTTGCAGGACAGTGGAGTACAACTCTTTGACGGTATCTTTAGAAATGCGTTCGACCCTCGCGGCACTTTTGCTGTTTGGCGGGCATGTAGCAAATTTCACCCCGACTGGATCATCGGCAGTTTCAGTAAAGAATACTGGCCACTCGCAATCATTTCACTTCTTCGCGGGATAAAACTGGCACTGTTTAAACATATGGATTACCCGCTGCGCCCAGCCACTCACTATTTCATTCCACGTTTGGCCAACCGCTTCATTGTCATTTCAAAATTCATGCGCGACAACTTTATCGCGCGCGGCATTGATCCTGCACGCGTTCAAATTCTTTACAACCCGCTTGATCTTGAATACTTTAAACCCGATCCGCAATTGCGCAAAACGAGCCGCGAACACTTCGGTTATGCGGACGATGATATTGTCGTCGGCTTTATCGGCGCAATGCATCCTGACAAAGGCATGCTCCCTTTGTGTGATGCTATTAATCAAGCCATGAAAATCATGCCGAAGCTTAAAGCAATTTGGGTGGGTGACGGGCTTGCGGTCGAGGATCTTAATACTAAAATCAAAAACAGCGGATTCTCGAGCCGCCATATCTGGCACACTTGGGCGAAGGATGTGCGCCCATACTATGCCGCAATTGATATGCTCGCGGTTCCAACCATTGGCAGAGAAACATTCGGCCGAGTTTCAATTGAAGCTCAAGCTATCGGCGTTCCTGTTTTGTGCAGCAATAACGGCGGTCTGCCTGAAACTTTTCTTCCTGATGTCACCGGCAAGTTAATTCCAGCAGGCGATGTGGTTGCCTGGCGAGAGGCCATATTAGATGTGGCTGGAAACGAACAATTACGCAAAAGCCTTCAGAACAAGGGCCGCGGCTGGGTTGAACAAAAATTTAGCTCGGCGGCAATTGCAAAAGAATTCACAACGCTTTTGGAGACAGTGGATTAACCTTATTGAACAGCGCCCTGAATCAACAGTTCCAATCTTGTTCTACCCTCCGGACTGGTCATCACCATGAGCACGTCGCCTCCTTGCACAATATGCTGCACAGGTGGATTAAATAACCAGCCTTGCTCAGCATTTTTTATCGCCAATACCAGACAATCCTTATTGCCGTGATACAACACGGTCAATGGTTTATTGGATAATGCCATTGGAATGGTAATCTCTTCCATGCGCAAACTCTCTTCAGACTTAAGCATATCATCCAAAAACGATACGACATGCGGCCTGACCATTGCTGAAACAATACGCAGCCCACCTGTAAAATCGGGGGAAACGATTTCATCCGCTCCGGCACGTCTGGTCTTCTCGGCATTCTTCAAGTCATGGCATCGCGCTACAACGCGCAAACCAGAATTCAATTGCTTGGCGCTTAAACTAATGACTAGATTCTGGCTGTCATCGTGCGCCACCGCAAACACACCTCGTGCGCGCATCACGCCGGCGGCCAATAACACATCGTTATCCGTCGCATCTCCGACCAAATACAACTGACCGGGATGATTATCCAAATAGCGTTGTATGGTTTCCATATCGGCATCAACGATCACGCATTGACGTCCGGTCAAGGTCAGTTCGTGCGCCACATTACTTCCGACCAGACCAACTCCGCAAACGATGTAATGATTTTTCAACTGTGCAATTCGTTGAAGCATTTTCTTTCTCCGCCTTGACTCATTCAGATCGCTTTCCAACATGAATGCCGTTAATGTTGAAAGCACATAACCCATCACACCGATACCGGCAACACCGATAAACACGGTAAACAACCGCCCGTATTCGTACCCTGTGACATCGACAATCTCTCCATAACCAATGGTGGCAATGGTGATAAATGTCATGTAAAAGCAATCCATCCAAGAATAGTGCGGACCGCCAAGAATTCGGTACCCGACTGTACCGATCACCAGCACCAGCAGCAAAGCGGCAAATGAGAACAGCAAATTGCGCATCACATGGGATTCATTTGCCACAACGACTCGCATTATTCGTCCTGAAGATTTTGGTCGGGGAACAACTCGCTGATAAATCCGAAATTTCGCATATCCTCTATTCGCATAGGATAAAGTATGCCATCCAGATGGTCGCACTCATGTTGAACAACACGGGCATGAAACCCCCTCACTGTGCGATCAATCAACGCACCGAACTGGTCATGCCCCTGATAACGAATATGGGTAAAGCGCGGCACCAAGCCGCGCATACCCGGCACACTGAGGCAGCCTTCCCAGCCACTTTCTTTAGTTTGAGATTGCGGTGTAATAATGGGGTTGATCAGTACCGTGTCGGGAACGACTTCTGCATCCGGATAACGGGGGCTGCTTTCTACCCCGAAGATCACAATGCGCAGATTGATTCCGATCTGGGGCGCAGCCAAACCCACCCCGTCAAGTGCTTGCATGGTGTCACGCATATCAACCAACAATTCATGCAACTCCTTTCTGTCGAAAGCAGTTACTTCTTCTGCGCGTCGCAGCAAACGTGCATCACCCATGCGTAATATTTTGTTAACTGACATTTAATTCCGCCATTAATTCCAATATGTTTCTCACCTTGGCCATCGCCGGTTCAACAATTTTGCTGATTGAGTCAAGATGAATACCCTCTCGGCTATTTCCGCGTCCTGCAGCATAATTTACCACCACGGCAATAGCAGCATAACTGAGTCCTAATTCCCTCGCCAGCGATGCCTCAGGCATTCCGGTCATTCCCACCATATCCGCACCGTCCCGCTCAAAACGATTAATCTCGGCAGCCGTTTCTAAACGAGGCCCTTGTACAGCTGCATATACACCGCCATCAAAACATTTTATTTTGGCATTAGCAGCTGCTGACAAAATCTGATTGCGCAATTCCGTCGTATAGGGCAGTGTAAAATCAATATGCGTAACAGGGCGTTCGCGCCCATCAAAATAAGTGAATGGTCGCCCGTGTGTGTAATCAAGAATCTGATCCGGAATTACAATTTCACCGGGGATATATTCGGCACGAATACCGCCCACTGATGCAACAGAAATAACCCGTTTGGCACCTTGTTCGTAAAGTGCCCACAAATTGGCGCGATAGTTCACCTCATGCGGCGGAATTGTATGCCCGTAACCATGACGTGCGAGAAACATGACTTCTTGCTGATTGATCGTACCAAAAGTCAGCGCCCCTGATGGCTCTCCATACGGCGTACGAATTACTTGGCGATGTGTGATCTTCAGATTGCCAAGTTGGTCGAGACCAGTGCCCCCGATAATTGCTAACATATCGATCCTAAATATCTTTCCAGATTCAATTTTCTCTTACCGCATAAATCGCTGGCAAATTTCGCCATGCGCCATGTATATCCATGCCAAAACCAAAAACAAAACGTTCTGGTAATGTCGTTCCGACAAAGTCCGCACGAATCGGCTTTTCTTTGGCATTTTCTTTGTCGGCAAAAACAGCACTGTAGAACTTGCTCGCGCCCAATGCCAATACGCGCTGTTTAATTGCTTGCATAGTATGACCTTCGTCAAGAATATCATCCAGCACCAGTACAACTTTGTTGCGCACGTTCTCGTGCGGAGCCACCTTCCAATGCAATTCGCCCCCCTGCTTTTCATTTCCGTAACGCGACACATGCAAGTAATCAAACTCCAGCGGAAAATTGAGCATGGGTAACAATTGACCGGTAAATATTACCGCTCCTCCCATTACTGAAAGCACCAACGGGTGAGCATCCGCCAAAGTCGCATTGATTTCTTGGGCCACGTGACGAACAGCCACATTCACCTGTTTATCCGAAAGTAACATTTCGGCGTTATTCAAAATATCGCGCGCTTGCTGGTTTGAGAGCATCAAAGTGTTTTTAGATAATTGGCAAAGTCGACACTCAACTCTTCATGTTTCAAACCGTATGCCACTTGGGCTTTCAAATAGCCCAATTTGGAGCCGCAATCATAACGTGTCCCGGCAAAACGAAAAGCCAACAATTGTTCTTCCTTCATGAGTGCCGCAATACCATCAGTAAGTTGAATTTCCCCTCCGGCTCCGGGCCAAATCTTGGCGATATGATGAAAGACACGCGGTGTCAGAATATACCGCCCGACCACAGCCAAGGTTGACGGCGCAGCGTCAGGATTCGGTTTCTCCACGATCTTGTTTACTTGTTCGATATTGGGTTCCATGTTGACGCTGCCTACAATGCCATACTGCTTGGTATGTTCACGCGGTACATCCTGTACCCCCAGCACCGAACATTGATGTTTTGAAAAAACATCCACCATTTGTTTCATGACTGATGGCATGCCATCAATCAGATCATCGGCCAGTATGACTGCAAATGGCTCATTTTGAATTACCGGTTGCGCGCACAGCACTGCGTGTCCCAAGCCTAACGGTTCGGATTGGCGAATATAAATACAGTTTACATGTTTGGGTACGACTTCCTGGACGATGCGCAACAAGTCATTCTTGCCCTGTGCAGACAATGTTGATTCCAACTCGTACGCCTTATCAAAATGATCTTCAATCGCCCGTTTGTTGCGTCCGGTGATGAACACCATATCGGTAATCCCTGCTGCGATAGCTTCCTCCACCGCGTACTGGATTAGCGGTTTATCCACAATCGGCAACATTTCTTTTGCAGTTGCTTTAGTGGCCGGAAGAAAGCGACTGCCCAAACCGGCGACTGGGAACACGGCTTTAGTAATTTTTTTCATGCGCCAACTCCATTCAATAAATTGATCAATCCTTGTTCATCCATCACCGGCACGCCTAATTCTCGCGCCTTATCCAGCTTGCTGCCAGCTTCTGCGCCTGCCACTACATAATCAGTTTTTTTCGACACACTGCCTGCCACCTTCGCCCCCAAAGTTTCGAGCGCAAGCTTGGCCTCGTCCCTACTCATAGTTGGAAGTGTACCCGTCAGCACAAACGTTTTTCCGCTCAGTCGCAAAATTACATCGTGCCTACCTTCATGCTCTTCCCAGCTTAACCCGCTGGCACGCAATTGTGAAATAACCTCGCGGTTATGCGGCTCGGCAAAAAATGCAATGAGACTTTGCGCAACGATCGGCCCAACGTCCTGCACCTGCTGTAATCGAGATTCATCGGCTGCCATAATATTATCCAGCGAACCCAAGTGCTTCGCCAAATCTTTTGCCGTGGTCTCGCCCACGTTGCGTATACCAAGAGCGAAAACGAAGCGAGCAAGCGTCGTCTGTTTACTGCTTGCTATCGCTTCTAAAAGGTTGTTGGCCGACTTTTCTCCCATGCGTTCCAAATTAGCCAACACTGGTAAAGTCAGCTGATACAGGTCAGCTGGCGTCTTTACCAATTGCTGATCGACCAGTTGCTCTACCAGTTTATCGCCCAACCCTTCAATATCCAGTGCGCGGCGACTGGCAAAATGTAATAGTGCCTCTTTGCGCTGCGCCGAACAGAATAGCCCGCCGGTACAACGCCAGTTAGCCTCACCTTCTTCTCGCACAATGGCACTACCGCACACCGGACATTTGCCGCCGAGACGGTTAAAGATATCGAATGGTTCTGCTCTTTTTCGTTCACCCTGATGAACAGAGGGATGGTCGAGTACCACACTCACCACTTCCGGAATCACATCGCCTGCACGCCGAACAATCACCGTATCGCCAACACGCACATCCTTGCGCCGTGTTTCGTCTTCGTTGTGCAGCGTAGCATTCGATACCGTTGTACCGCCCACGAACACCGGCTCGAGCTTAGCAACAGGAGTCAGCTTGCCAGTGCGACCAACTTGGATATCGATGTCGCGTACGACAGTCATCTGTTCTTCCGCCGGAAATTTATGTGCCACTGCCCAGCGTGGTTCGCGTGAGATAAAACCAAGCTCGGTTTGTAAATTAATCTGATTGACCTTGTAAACCACGCCGTCGATATCAAATGGCAGGGAGTCACGTTTCGCGGCAATGTCACTATGGAATTCAACGAGCCCTTGTGCCCCGGTTACCACCTTGTAATTATTATTTAGCGGGAATCCCCAAGTTTCCAGTTGCACTAAAACTTCCTGATGTGTCTGCGGTTTCCACCCTTGAACTTGTCCCAGTCCGTAGGCAAAAAACTTTAACGGACGCCTTGCGGCCAGTGCCGGATCAAGTTGGCGAATGCTGCCTGCCGCGCCATTGCGCGGATTAACCAGCGTGGGCAAACCCTGCGAGCGCTGACGTTCATTATATTTTTCGAAATCATCCCGGCGCATGTACACTTCGCCGCGAACTTCCAAAACGGCTGGATATTCTCCTTTTAATGACAACGGAATCTGGCGGATGGCATGCCTGACATTCTGTGTCACATCTTCACCCGTCTCACCATCGCCCCTTGTTGCTGCCTGCTTCAATTCACCCTGTTCATAACGCAAATTAATTGCAAGTCCATCGAATTTAAGTTCGCACACATACTCAATCAGCGGATCGCTCTCACTCAACCCCAACTCACGCCTTACCCGTGTATCAAAGGCTAAAGCCCCCTGATCGCTAATATCAGTCTCGGTACGAATTGAAAGCATGGGTACTGCATGGCGCACAGGGACAAAGCCGTCCAGTACTTGGCCGCCAACACGTTGCGTCGGAGAATCGGGTGTTTTTAGTTCTGGATATTGGTCTTCTAGCGATTGCAATTCACGGAACAGTTTATCGAACTCCGCGTCAGGGATTTTCGGGGCATCCAACACGTAATATTGATATTCGTGAAAATTGATTGCTTCACGCAGTTGATACACCCGACGTGTTACTTCTTGACTTGCCATCAAGAAAACAACCTGAGTGCTTGTGTGCTGCCTGGAGCGATCTTGCCCGCCAACATACGGCTCTCAATCGTAGCAACCTGTTCGCGTATCTGTGCAATCGCACCATCGCCCAAAGAAACCCGATGGTCATCCACCAGCCCTGCGCGCAGGTCCATTGCCAATTCACGTGCCAACACCGCCATTTCATCAAAACGATATGCCGGACTTTCCACTCGCGGAACATCAAGCAACAAGGTCAGCCCTTTTACCCGGACTTGAGTCAGGGTGTGATGTTGAAATGGTGTATTGTCCAGATTACCCAAGCTGAACAATGTCAATCCATGCTCGTTCAATAAATGAAATGCACCGTCAGATTGCAATTTCAAACCGCGCCGTTCAGCTACCTGTGCAATCTCGCTGCCGAATAAAAGACGATCACCACCGGGCAAAATATTGAGCCCGATCATTTGATCAACTTCAGCACAAAACTCATCTAATGCCTTTGCCTGCTTGATCGCTTCCGCCACGGAAGGCAGTACAATATCCGCATGAATTTGCTCGCCAATATCACGCAGAATATCGTGAAAATTCATCAGCCGAATCTCGCTAACCGAACCTGAACGATCGGCCAATTGCAAACCTATTTTGAACGCGTTATAAGCGGGAAGGCTTTCCGGAATGAGTCGTTCCCAACCCTCTGTACTCGCATTCAGACCGCATGCATTAACGCTTTTTCCAAAATCGAAACGCTGTTCCCAAAGTGGTACAAGCACATCGCTACTCAGTGGCACTTTGAGATTGATAGTCACCACATAGTCAGTATCTGGATTGAGCAACTCAACGATATCATCCCCGATTGTTGCACGTAGTGGTTCGTGGCGCCCAAGCGCCGCGACATCTTCGTCAAGTAATGCATCTGCCGCTGCCGAGTTGGATCTATACAGCGCATCTTTATGCTGTGACTTATTAAATGAGTCGAATTTGTTTCGATAGCCTCTTTGCTGCCAGAAGCCGTAAAGATAGACGGCCACCACCAGAAAAATACCGATGGACAATAAACCGATTTGTAATTCACTCATGTCGTGACACCGATTGAATCAATAGCGCTGATTATACTAAACTCAAGGTCTCCGGCAGATCAAAATCGTTCACGTTAACAGCAAATCGCCCGTGCTACTGCCTATACTGGCAACCTCGTGAAGCGCCTTTACGAATTCCCCGTTTTCATGTAGTTGTACAAGCGTATCCGGATGACCATGACCGCGCATATGCGCCAGCCTTGCCTTGCTGGTTGCGGACATTTCCCAAACCAAGCCATCCAACAATTCATCTGCTGACTCGGGTTTATTGCATACCAGCACCATGTCGCAACCTGCATTCAGCGCTGCTTCCGCGCGTTGCACAATACTGCCTGCCACTGTTGCGCCTTCCATACTTAAATCATCGCTGAAGATACATCCCTCAAAGCCCAGCTGACCACGCAAGATGTCTTTCAACCAAACCTTGGAGAAACCCGCCGGACGCGGATCGACTCTTGGATAAATCACATGTGCCGGCATGACAGCGGTCAGACCAAAGCCCACCATCTGCCGAAATGGAATCAGGTCGCACATTTCAATATCGGCGAAGTTTCGTTCATCCACGGGAATCTCCAGATGAGAATCTGCCCGCACAAAACCGTGCCCGGGGAAATGCTTGCCCACTGTACCCATGCCTGCTTTTTTCATGCCCAACATCAGACTGTGCGCCAACTCGGCAATGGCTTGTGGTTCAGCATGAAAAGCCCGGTCACCAATCACACTGCTACTGCCGTAGTCCACATCCAACACCGGCGTAAAACTAAAATCGACACCATGGGCTCTCAACTCAGAAGCTAAAACCCAACCGACCTGTTCCGCCAAATGCTTCGCTTTTTTGGGATGCGCATTCCACAATTTGCCTAATTCCCGCATCGGGGGAATTCTGGTAAATCCCTCGCGAAAACGCTGAACTCGTCCGCCTTCGTGATCAACCGCTATCAGTAACGCTGGCGCGCGAGCGGCACGAATGCTGGCAGT
>Ga0364881_10288_pt1 | contig 21294 bp, 20 predicted proteins | sample ExccelJu500001D4_5_FD_206923 | JGI IMG/M metagenome (GOLD analysis project Ga0364881, IMG submission 206923) | Enriched cells from Trout Bog Lake Hypolimnion, Wisconsin, USA - BchlTB.July30.5000.01.D4 | ecosystem: Environmental > Aquatic > Freshwater > Lake > Hypolimnion/Profundal zone | place...
AAGAAGGAAGATAGAAATGAAAAATCATGGTCTCTTTAGTTGTCTGCGCATTTTAATTTGCCTTGTTGTGCTAACCGTTTTAACGACCGGGGTACTTCAGGCGGGCACGGTTCCGCTTACCGCCAACGGCGTTTATTGGGGAACAAATTACTACGATCCAGATGTGACTGCCGGTTCGCAATATGACAAAGATCCGGTGACAGGAGCCAGCCCCGCTTGGACGTTGGGCAGCTTTAATACTGCGAGTCGGTCAGTGACAGGCACCGCGCTTCGCGTGGATACCTCCGCCTCCAACACAAGCGAACTCTCGTTTCGTCAAACCAGTAATTGGGATGCCTCGCAACAGACAACCATTGAGTTTCAATTACGGGTAGTGTCACAAAATGCCGGTGCGAACAATGCAGGTGGTGTCCTTTTCGCCAACGGCACTAAATGGCAGAACTTCTTGATCGGCACCACCCAAGTTTATTTTGCTGACCAGCCGGTTTTGACCGGCGACTTCACCCAGTGGACCACCTTTCGCATTACGCTGCAGAACATGTCGACGGCTCCAGTAGCTAAGCTTTACATCAACAACAACCCAGTGGCGGTTCGCACGACAACTACATTCTATAGCAACTCCATAAATTACCTTCAATTCGGCGATGGGTCCACGGGCCAAACGGGCGGCATCGTGGATTATGATTTTATCCGCTGGACAAGTATTGACGCCATCGCCCCTGGTCAGATAAAACCGTCCCGTTCGTTTTTCTTTTGCTCGTCCCAACTGAAATACTCGCTTTTTCAAAACTACCTGGATAATGACTTTGGGCTGGCTAATAACGAAGGGTGGATCGACCGGCCACTCTTCTTTGATAGGACACTCCGTCCATCAACAAATAATCAGTATTTTACCTCCATAAGTTTTCAGCGTGACATAAATATCTTGAAAAATTACAACGTGGACGGCCTCATGGCGTACGGCTATCCCGCAAGTTCGCTGTCACTTTACCAACAGGCTTTGAATAATATTCAAACCATCCCAATCACGAACTTCCTCACCTTTCCCAGGATCGGACTGGAACTGAATGCGAGCACGGACAACAATTTCGTCACGGGTCTTGATAGTCTAATCAAGGCCGCCTCGTCAAGCGCCTCTACTTGGAGACCCGGCGGAAACGTGGTGGTGAATACTCTTAACGCAGACTTGGACACGCCTCAAGACATTGCTGCCCTTCTTTCGATCTTGCGAACTCAGAAGGGGGACACATTTCTATTTGTTGCGGAACTCGATATCCTGTTTGGCACCACTATGCTGAAGGAGTACAACAGCTCCAGCAATGGATCTTTAACTACTGCCCAGATCAATGCGGCGAAAGCCGTTATTCGCTCCTATCTCGATGTCTGTGACGGAATCGCGGTGGCCCCAGCGCATCACATGGAACACCAGGGACTCGCGACTCCTTATTATTATGACGCGCGATTTAACAAGGATTTTTATAACAACTACTTGATTCCCACCGTCCAGAGCGTCCTTGCCGAGCCCGCCTACTCCAACAAGCTACTGGGCATGGTAGACTCCGTGGGATACACCAATGTCGATTCAGGCGTGAACTATTCCACGGGCGGCACCAAGCGGCTCCGCCAGATCCTCGCGACGGCTTCCACGGTCAAACCTGATTTTGTTTATTTCGACGAATGGAACGAGGTCAACGAAAATACTTGCATTCAGCCGACAGTTCAGGGTTCGCTCGCGTCTGAACGAATTATCCGCTACTATGCGCAAACAATGAAAGGCCAGGCCCTCACGCCGCTGGCCGGGGATGACACGACCGTGCCGAATCTAATTTTAAGCTACCGCCGCGTACTTAAAATGGGGGAGGCCTTGGAGCTGGAACTCGTGAATATTCCGGACGGCTCCGCTGTCTCCAACAATACTATCTCGTTCACATTGTCCCTTAAAAATATGAGTGGCGTAACCGTAGCGACCTATCCCCAGGTGAATTGGGATCCCACTATCCTTAACGAACAGACTTATACAGTGGCGACGGAAAATATGGCGGATGCGGTGTTGATTCCTCACCTCTCGGTAACTTACAAGAGTAATAACATGAACTACGAGAACTTCCATTATATCGAAGTGAAACCAACCTGGAACTTGGATTATCTCACGGTCCGGCAATCACTTCGCGACATCTTCGTTCCTACCAGTTGGAGCTTTACAGGTCCTTCTTTGCCGGTGACGTATCCAGCAGGTGTTCCTCTTCAGGTTCAATTGAGTAGCACGGAGACATTGGCCTCTGTGGAGATTCTTGAAAATCGCGCCGAGGTCTATGCCTACGACCAGAACAACGAATTCAACCTGGCAAACAATGTTATTTTTTACGGGCAGTTCCTAAGCTGCGCATCCTTGCGCGTCACGGGAAAGATTCACGTGAACAATGTGAGTTCGTTTTATTTTCGCTCTGCTGAACGTAATGTGGATAACGAGGGGGGATACACAGTTCAGTCCGACGGGATTCAACTGAACAATCAGTATGTGAACACAGTTCCCTGCGAATTTTTTATCGCGATTCCGCAAAGTGATGTCGCTAACGGCGTTTTTGATTTAGTTCTAAACGGCATCGGGGAGGTCACGGTACCGATGAGTACTTTGAATGCAAATGGTCTTTATTCCCAAACTTTGCCTAACCGCGTCATTGTAACGCTCTCCAAATACAAGAGACTGCCGGATATCCCTGTTCCGGTGGGAAGCAACTCTGTCAATTTCAACTGCACGGTCTATCCCGAAGGCACCAACCCAATATACCATCTGCGGGCGATTACCACGTCCGGGAAAATATTTCAGAGTCCACCCATCCAGCCGGTCTCCTTCACTGACGGCAATCCAACGTCCTTCAACTTCTTTTCCGAAACGACTCAAAGCGTTAGTACGGCCAGCATCGGAGCAAACCTAATTCCAGATATCAACTACACTCTGGGCAATCTCTGCGGGGATGCGCTCACCTCCAGCGCCGAAACCCGTTGGAACGGACTCTTGGGCGCGGGTCTTGCCTACGCGGAACCCATGAATAATGACCCCACCTATCCACCTGGCGCGATCAATTCAAAACCGACCCTTACTTCGGATGGATACCTTTCCTTTGACGGTGTCGGAAACTACGTCAATTTCCCACGGGAAACGTTTCCCCGAGGTAGTTTTTCCCTGATTTTCGAAATCATGCCAACCTCCACCAATAATCAGGTGCTCTTTCGGCATTACGGGTTATACGTTTGTTCGCTGATGCTTAAAATTTCCAATCAGCAGCTTGTGGCAACCTTTGTGGATTCCAATCTCGCGACCACTACTTTCGCGACCGGGCTTAGTATTCCCGCCAACACATGGTCTAAGGTGCAGGTGGATTACGATCAGAATACGATAAAGTTCACCGTGACCGCGAACGGAACGCCCTCCTCCTACACCCAGACATTCTCAAAACATGCGCTCTATTACGGAGAATGCGTTTTTGGCGGTCTCCTCAAGGGAATGGCTCCCGGCGACCAGTATTTTCAAGGACTCTTAAAGTCTTTTCGAGTGGTGCATAATGTGCTGCCGTAAGGAACTTCATTGTTAGGAATATGGAAAACAGCAGATATTATACTTAATATGCTGTTTTCCATTTTTTTGTATCAGATATCATGATAAAATATAATATTTTTTAAATTAAATATTTTAATCCTGAATTCGGCGGAGCCGACCATAAATTCATGACAATGATTTTTGGCTGCGGCCCGCTGTTCAGCCGGATGCAGTTTATGTCCGGCGCAGAGGTTATCAGTGCGATTGTTGATCCGGATGCGAAAAGGCATAATCCGACAACATTCGCTTTTAAAAATAAGCTTGGCGGCCGCATTGCAGTCATGGCGCTTAATTCCGATGATGCAGTCGGCGGATTCTTCAATCCGGTCAGGCGGGAACTGTTGCATAACTTAGTGAACTGGATGAGTTGCGGCAAGCCGGATCTGCTGGTTATGAAGTATTCCGGAGACGTTAACTATTTAGAACCGCTTATTTTAATGCTGAATTAAACGACGCTGCCAATGATTATCGAAGCTTTGATTCAATTGACTTTGGTTTTAAAACAGCGCTAGCGCGGGAGTACTAAAAGTAGAATTTCAGACTTCGGCCCGGTAAATAGGTTCAAAACTTTAACACTAATAAAATAAGGCGTTCTTTAGAAAATGAAATTTTTAAATGTTGGTATTGTCGGAGCAGGTAACCGGGCTGGCGGACTGGCCCGCGTTCTGCTGGCAATAAAAGGAGTCCAAATAACAGGGGTTTGCGACCCGAACAAGGAAAGGCTCAATAAGCTGGCCGATGATTATAATGTTTCAGAAAAAGGCCGATTCAGTGACTTCAGGGAAATGATGAAGTCATCGCTTTTTGATTCAGTTGTTATTACCAGCCCCGACCATACGCATTATGAAATAGTTATGGCGGCGGCGAAGCATAAAAAGCATATTTTCTGCGAAAAACCGATGGCGCTGGAGCTTGATCATTGCATTGAAATGCAAAAGGCCGCGGCAAAAAACAAGGTCGTTTTCATGATGGGGTTCTGCCTGAGGTATAACAATCTTTACCGCAAGGCGAAAGAAATCATCGCCTCTGGAGAAATAGGCAAGATACGGCTTGCGCATGTCGTGGATTCCGTGGAACGGGGGTCAGCTTACTTCTTTCACAGTTGGCATCGTCTGCGCAAAAATTCCGGCGGGTTGCTGCTGCAGAAGGCCACTCACAGCCTTGATATAATAAACTGGATGGTTGACAGCAAACCGGTGTCAGTCTATGCGCTTGGCGGACTTGATGTTTTCGGCGGGAAAGAGTCCAGCGCCAAAAGTTGCGCGGATTGCAGTAAGAAAAAGACATGTCCCGAGTTCATTGACTCCAAAAGATACCATAGCGATTATCTTTCGGGCAAGGCTTTGGCAATAGAAGACAAATGCGTTTTCGCTAATGAAATTGACATAATGGACAACGAAACTCTCATGATAAAATATGAAAACGGCGCCAAAGCGTCCTTTGTGGAATGCCATTTCACGCCCGATTACAAACGCGAATTTTCATTTATCGGCGACAAAGGCAGACTTGACGTTCTGGATTTTTATACACAGAATGGAATTGGTACGCCTTACCATGAAGTGACCGTAAGTAAACGCCATAGCGCAGAAACCGTCAAACATTATGTCCAGTTGGGAGACGGGGGACATGGCGGCGGCGATACTGCAATGATGAAGGAATTCATTGAAGTCCTTTCTGGAAAAAAGAAAACGTTGCTGGCGGACGGCATGACTGGCGTAATAAGCACAGCAATAGCTGCCGCTGCCGAGCAATCGATATCCTCAGAAAAGTAATGGCTCAGTAGAGCGGTGATGATTATAATTCTCAAAAAAGTATTTTCAAGAAAGTTTCATTTTTCTTTAATTTTGCTTTTGACAAACTCTTTTTTGGCGTTATATTTCTTGTATTGTATATATGATACAATACAACCTAAATTGAGAGGCGGCATATGAGCGGCAGAAGCGACTATGAAAACTGGCTGTCGGAAGCAATCGGCTCCTGGCCGGTAGCGAAAGGTTCTTTGACGGAAGTGCGTAAAACTTGCGGCAAACCGGGTTGCAGGCGTTGTGCTAGCGGCGAAAAACATCCGGCGTGGCTGTTTATGTACCGTCTTGACGGAAAGGCCTGCTCCATGCATGTGCCTAAGCAATTGGTTCCGCTGGTTGAGTCCGCCATTGAAAACGGGCATCGTCTGGAGCGGCAATTAGTTGAAAGTGGAATTGCGCTGATCAGGAACCGGCGGAAGAAATGATTTCAAACATTCACCAACCAGAACCCCAAGAAGCGTTCGCCCGGGAAATGCACTGGCGGCGGCAGTATTTGCATGAGCGCGAGCATCGTCTTGGGCTGGAACAAAAGAATGCTGAATTATTGAGCCGCTGCCTGGCGCAGGAGCAGAATGTTCAGGAGTTGCGCCGGGAGAAGCTGGCGCTGCTGGAGGACAAGCGCCGCCTTCTGGAACGCAACGCCGGGCTTGAGGAAGAAAACAAGCGTCTGCGCAAAGCGGCTAATGTCAGGAATGGCAGAGAAAGTTATTTCGGCTCATCAACCCCCTCTTCAAAGTTGCCGCCTCAGCCCAACTCGTCGCTTGAAAATCAGAATAAGAAAGGCGGGGCCAGGTCCGGTCATCAAGGGCATGGCCGCCGTAAAATAAAACCGCATGACGCCAATGAAGTTGTTTATATGAACAACATCCCGGAGCGCTGTGCCTGCGGCGGCCATGTGGCGCCCAACGGCTATGAAGACCGCACGGTGATTGATTATATTCCCGCAAAAACCGTAACCAAAGTTATCCGAATAAAAAAAGGCCTTTGCGGGGAATGCGGCAAAAGGCATGTCGCGCCGGTTGCCGGAGTGGCGCCCCGCGCTTTATACAGCAACCGGATATTGAGCCATGCCGCAATCGAACATTATATTTACGGACATTCCATCGGTGAAGTTTCGAAGCGGATGGGCATCAACGAAGGAGCATTGTTCAACGCCTTTCATTATTATGCGGATCTGCTCATGCCGACTGTTGACCAACTGATCGAAGCGTACCGGATGTCGGCCCTTAAACATGCCGATGAAACCGGTTGGAAATGCAACGGGGCAAACGGGTATGCGTGGTTGTTTACAACCACCCAAATCGCCATCTACTGCTTCGCTCATACCAGAAGTCAATTCGTCCCCGATAAAATATTCGGAGGAAATCAGCTTCCCGGCATATTGTGCGTTGACCGGTATGCCGGATACAATCACGTCAAATGCCTTATACAATACTGTTACGCCCATCTGAAAAGAGATGTTGATGATCTGGAAAAAGAGTTCCCCCGGGAAAGCGAAGTCATTGCTTTCGTCCGCGAGTTCTCGCCATTGCTTGCCCAAGCAATGAAACTCAGAAACATGCCGTTTTCACTCAATAAATTCCGGAAAAAAGCAGAACAACTCAAACAAAAAATACTTCAAGCATCTCTTGCCGAAGCAAAACATCCGGCAATTCAAAAAATCCAGAATATCTTCAGGGAAAATACCGGAAAACTTTTTCACTGGACAAAATCTCCCGACATTCCAGCCGATAATAATTTCGCCGAGCGTGACTTCAGAAAGACTGTTATCGCCAGAAAAATCAGCTTCGGCTCTCAGTCCGACAAGGGAAGAAAAACAAGAAGCGTCCTGATGTCAATACTGCATACCGCACAGAAAAACGGAAGAGACCCCGCTACCGCATTTGAAAATATAATCAATGCAATACAGATGGGAAATAATACAAAACTGATTCCATTACTGATGTAAGCTCCTTTGTTTTGGTCACCGTTCTACTGAGCCATTACGTCAGTTTGTGTCTTCACAAGCGAATGCAATGAGCGTTTTCACGTGTCGAACGGGAAATGAAGCGTTGCCTGCCGCAACATGAAGATGTGAAGTATGACTGCGTCATGTGAAGTGAAGTATGTCTTCGACACACTTCGTGTTTTTTTTGCCTGTTCAGGCATCAGCGGAACATTTAGTTTCATTCATTCACTGTCCTGTGTCCGCTTTTGAAGAATTTCTTGCACATTCCGCAGGAATACTTCACAAACAAACGTCAGTTTGTGTCTTCACAAGCGAATGCAATGAGCGTCTTCACGTGTCGAAAGAAAAGCAACATGAGGATGTGAAGATGTGAAGGTGTGAAGTATGACTGCGTCACGTGAAGGGAAGTATGTCTTCGACACACTTCGTGTTTTTTTTGCCTGTTCAGGCAAAAAAAAATGGCGGAGAGGGAGGGATTCGAACCCTCGGTTGGATTACTCCAACGCAGGTTTAGCAAACCTGTGCTTTCGGCCACTCAGCCACCTCTCCGGACATGAAAATGTCAAGGAACAGTAAAATAATCCATAACCGCGGTTCATCAAATCAAAAAGCGATTTTTTCCGCAAATTTTATGCTTGAGAACCCTATTTAAACCACGCGAGGCGGTCAAATCAGGAATTTTACCCCTTCCACGGCGGATAATTCATTGCTGACGCGCTGCATTGTCTCCCGGTCATGGAATGTTACGGAAATTTTATATGTGAGATATTTTCCGGCGGAGGACTCGTTGCCGGCTTCCAGTTTATCTGTAATGCCATTTCCGGCTAAAACTTTTTCAATTTCGTCTTTTGCCGCCGGGACGGATTTCTCGGTAATGATCTTATAATGCCAGGTAACCGGAAATTTCAGCTCTTGATTCATCATTTTACTTGCCGCAACTGGTTTTGGAACCGGTACTGCGGTGATATTCCTGACATTTCGCGCAGTTGCCGTTGCGGGCGCAATCGGTATAAGGACACGGGCATTCGTTTTTTTTCGTATTCTGTTTTTTTGTTTCAGCCATGATTGTACTTCCTTTATGCCAGCTTACCAGGTAAAGCCCATATTGAAGTGAAAACGCAGCTTCCTCGAAAGGTCTGACTGATTTGACAAGATCGGATAAGCCAGGTCAAGTTTTACCGGGGCATTCAGATACGGGACCTTGATGCGCAATCCGTAACCGGCGCCGGAATTCATGCCGCTCATGCCGTAACTGTATGACTGGTTCCAGGCATTACCGGCGTCAATGAAGATAGCACCGCGAATGAAACTCCAGATCGGGTGGGTCATTTCCGCGGTCAGGAGCAGCATGGACTGACCCCCGATATTGTCGCCGTTTTGATCCACCGGGGAAACGTTCCGGTACGGGAAACCGCGCAGACTGTCGCCGCCGCCCAGGAAATATCTTTCGTAGATCGGCGCCTGGGTATTACGGTCAAACTCTGACAATGTTCCAATCTTGCCGCCAAGGTGAAAGATAAGAGCTTTTTCAAGCAGTGAGAAATAATAGCTGTCCTTACTTTCCAAACGGTAGAAATTATCGCTGGACCCGGCAACCTTGGAAGCAACGGCGGCGCTGGCATTCGTCAGGTAACCGGAGGTCGGCTCCATCAGGCTGTCGCGGGTATCGCGGTTGAGCAGCAGCGAAAACTCGCTGACATTCCCGTGCCCGCCTTGAGATTTAAGATATTCAGACGCGGTACTGGCAATGTTATTGACATTGACCTGTTCAATTTTATATCCGCCGGTGACACTGGTAAAATCATCAAAAACTTTATGAGTCAAAGAGGTTTTCGCGCCGATTCTGGATTCATTCCAGTGTTCATATTCAACCTGGTTCACATATCCGGAAACATCCAGGCGCAACGGCATGTCCATCAGCCAGGGTTCGGTAAAATCAATATTCGCGCCCTGACGATCGAGACCGAACATTCCCTGTATTCTGAAACGTTCGCCGCCGCCGTAGAAATAGTTCATCGGATCGGTGATGTCAAAATTGCTGTTGCCGACTTCCACCATACCGACCAGGCTGTCGGTATCGGAGAAACCGCCGCCGACCTTGACTTTAAACGTTTCTTTCTCTTTAACGTCAAAATGAACGCTTTTCTGGCCGACGTCGTCAGTGCTGACGGCGACGGCTTTGACATCTTCAAAATATCCCATTCCCATCAGGCGGGATTTGCTGGCTTGAATGCGGTTCTTGTCCAGCGGGTCGCCGGGCTGAATCGCCAGTTCGCGGCGAATGACTTTGTCCTTGGTGCGCAGATTGCCGGAAATGATCACGTCTTTGACTTTATATTTTTTGCCTTCAGTAACGATAAAATCCAGGTCAACGATATGAGTGTTGAAATCGGGCACGCGCACAACTTTGCAGTAAAAGTCGGCATAGCCCATGGATTCATAGAGGTTGGAAATACTGTTTTTGGACTCCTGCTCCAACTGATTGTCAAAAACTTTGCCGGACTGGAGCTTAATCAGTTTCATCAACTGGTCTTTCGGAAAAACAATATTCCCGCCGAGCGATATTTTGCCGACGTTATATTGCTTGCCTTCAAAAACTTTAAATTTAATATCAACGTATTCCGCGTTTTCCTTCTGCTGCGTAACGGTAATTCCTTCGACTTTAAAATCCAGATAGCCCTTGTTCCAGTAAAGCTCGCGAATGCGCGCCTTGTCCGTTTCCAGTTCATCGCGGTTAAACAATCCGAACTCCAGAAAACGGCTCAAGTAAGAGTGGCGGTTGGCAATCGCATTCTTTAAATCGTATTGCGAATAGACGGTCGCGCCTTCAAAAGAGACATTATCGACTTTCAGCCGGAGATTTTCCTTGATTTCAAAAACGACGTTGATTTCTTCCTTGCTCAAGGTTTCCAGCACCGGAGTGATGGTGGAATCATGGTAACCTTTGTCTTTGTAAAAATCGCGGAGTTTCTGGGTGCTTTCGCGCAGCTTATTGTCGTTCAGCGGCATATCGCCGGCAAGCGTAATTTCTTTCTTCAGGTCTTCGGTGGGGAACTTGAGATTGCCTTTAAACAGGATGGCTTTGATCCTGGGTTTGACGCTGACTTTGATGATGACGTCAACTTTTTCCGCGCCCACTTTTTTGGTCTCGGAAACGACGTCGGAGAAATAACCGGTTTCATAAAGCCGTTTGATGTCGGCATTCATAATATTTTCGTCATATTCCTGGCCCGGTTTCTGCTGAACGTTGAATGAAAGCATTTTTTCCGGGAATTGATATCCGCCGGTCTGGACAAATTCGAATTTGCCGATTTTGTCGCCGAAAACCGTCGAGCTAAGCAAAAACGCGGGGAACGCGATTATTAAAATTATTTTTCTGAATATCACTCTTATGCCGCTCCTTATTCGCTATCTTTATTCAAATTTTTCAGGGGGACGGTCTTCATCGCCGAATTTGCTTTTATTGACAAATTCCATGCGATGCGGATAGAACGACAGATCAACCGTGCCGGTCTGGCCGTTACGGTTTTTTTCCACGATCAACAGGGCGTCAACCCCGTTTTTCATCTCTTCTTTGCTCAGCGATTTATTTTTCGTTTCATCGCGGTCGCGATGCAGAAACGCGACGATGTCGGCGTCCTGTTCAATCGCGCCGGATTCGCGCAAATGGCTCAATTTGGGCCTGGCGGAAGCGCCGGCGGTTTTTTCCACTTCGCGGTTCAACTGGGCCAGCACCAGGATCGGAATCGAAAGGTCTTTGGCCAGGCGTTTGATGCCGCTGGAAATATCCGCGACTTCCTGCTGGCGGCTTTCGGTTTTGTCGCCGGAATGCATCAACTGCAGATAGTCAATTACGATCAGTTCAATTTTTTCCATCATTTTCAGGCGGCGGGCTTTGGCACGCAGCTCGGAAATCGTCAGGCCGCCGGTCGGATCAATAAAAATTTTAGTTTTTCTGAATAAATCGACTACCGGAGTCAATCTGGTCCATTCCGCCGGTTTGAAAGAACCGTCGAAAAATGATGTTTCAGAAATTTTAGCTTCGGTGCAAAGCAGCCGGCGGGTGATTTGTTCGGCGGTCATTTCCAGGCTGAAAAACGCTACCGGGCGCGGCCTGCTGCCGCGCAGCGCCACATTCCGGATGAAATTCAGCGCCAGCGAGGTTTTGCCGATGGACGGGCGGGCCGCCAGCACAAACATTTCCCCGGGCTTAAAGCCGATTACCAGCTTATCCAGGTCAGGGAATCCGGACGGGATGCCTACTTCGACTTCCTTATCCAGTATCTTCTTGATATGCTTGAAAGACTCAACAATGCTGTCGCGGATTTCAATAATGTCCGATTTGGTGTTTTTATTCCGGACGTCATAAATTTTGGTTTCAATTTCATCCACCAGTTCTTTGACGTCGGATTCCACATCGTAACATTTGAGCAGGGATTCGGAACAAACGTTGATCATGTTCCGCAGGATCGAAAATTCATGCACAATGCCGCACCAGGTTTCGATGTTGACGGTGGTCGAAATCGAACCATAGAGCTCGGCCAGGAAAACTTCGCCCCCGATATCCTCGAGTTTGCCGTTTTTGGCCAGTTGGTGGGCAATGGAAATGAGATCAACGCTCATTTCCGTATTGTTGTAAATTTCAGTGACGGTTTTGAAAATCTCACGGTGGATATGCGAATAGAATACTTCTTCGTTATGCAGAAGTTCTATTGCAATATCCACGCATGGATGTGGTTCCCTGAGCATCGCCGCGATTACCGCTTTTTCCGCTTCCAGATTATGAGGTTGCGGCCGGTCTTCAGCAATCGCCCCGGAAATTTTTTTTCTGTTCAGATTTTCTTTTTTATCTGCCATCACGGATTATGCGCGCACAACCCAGACTTTTATTTTGGGTGTGACGTCGTGATGAAGCTTGACTTCGATTTCAAACTTGCCCAACTGCTTGAGCGGTTCTTCCATCTTGAATTTCTGATGATCGACATGGATGCCCATCTCCGCGAGTTTGTCCGCGATATTCCTGGCGCTGACGGAGCCGAACAGCTTGTCGTCACCGGACGCCTGCATGGGAATCGTAACGTCGGCTTCCGCAATTTTGACAGCGAGAGTCTTGGCGGACTCCAGTTCCAGTTTGCGGTGCGCTTCAATTTTTTCTTTTCTGGCAGCCAGGACTCTCAACGTTCCTGAGGTCGCTTTTGCGGCCAGGCCTTTCGGCACCAGGAAATTTCTGGCATATCCGGGGGCAACGTTGACTTCATCTCCGGCGAGGCCCAGATTTTCAACGTCTTCGAGCAATATTAATTTTATTAACGCCATAACCTTGTAACTCCTTAACTAGTCAGCTTATAATACCAGGCTGATGATTCTGGCACGCTTGATGGCGACACTGAGCATCTTCTGATGCAGCAGACAGGTGCCGGTGATACGGCGGGGAAGGATCTTCCCTTTCTCGGTCTGGAACTTTTTCAGGGTTTCCGGATCCTTGAAATCAATATAGTTGACGCTGACTTCGCAAAAACGACAGATTTTCGGTTTGTTGACCCGTCTTTTGCGCCTCATGGTGTTATTCTTCTTTTCCATATTCTTGGTCCTTTGTTGCTAATTATATATAAATAATCGTTTAAGACTAAAACGGAATATCATCCTCGGCTTCATCGCCGACTTTGAATGCATTGTCCGGCATGGGAGGAACACTCTTTCTCTGCGGCTGCGGCGGTTGCTGCGGCTGCTGCGCCGGCGGCTGATATTGCTGCTGCGGCTGGCGCGGCGGCTGATATTGCTGCTGTTGCGGCGGCGGCTGGTACTGGGACTGCGGCTGATACTGCGCCGGCTCTTCGCTGTAGCCACCTTCGGGTACGTAGGCGTCAGCCCCGGCCTTGTCGGACTTGCTCAGGAATTGAACCATTTCCGCCACGACTCTCAGCTTGGATCTTTTTGCGCCGGTGTCCTTGTCCTGCCACTGGTCAAGCTGAAGGCGTCCTTCGAGCATGATCTGTGAACCTTTTTCCAGGTATTTCCCGCAGTTTTCCCCTTGTTTGCCCCAGACGACAATATCAACAAAACAGACTTCTTCTCTATCCTGGTTATTGACGTTGAACCGCCGGTTCATCGCCAGGCCGAATTCACATACCGCCATTCCGCCGGAGGTGTAACGCAGTTCAGGCTGCCGCGTAAGATTGCCCAATAGTAACACTTTATTCAGAGAAGCCATGGTTTTTCTCCCAAGTCCGGCCGGAACTATTCAAGCTGGACGTTTTTGACGACTGCCGGGCGATCATAATTGATGATCATATTGCGGACGACTTTTTCATCCAGATGGAATTTGTCACGGATGACGTCAATCTTTTCGGGTTTGATCTGGAAAATGTAATTCCAGTAAATCCCGGCTTTGCGTTTTTCGATTTCACAGGCAAACTGGTGACGGCCCATCGCCACGGACTCTTCCATTTTGCCGCCGAGTTCTCCGATAAGCGTCGCGAATTCCTTGGTGAAGGCTTCGCCTTCATCTTCCACTTTCCGGACATCCAGAATAAATATTGCTTCGTATTTTTTCAAAACCTTTTCCTCCATGGTTTTAGTTTTTTTCTCCGGCATCGCCGGTATTTTCTTTATCTTCTTCAACGCCAATTTCCATGCCGTTGAAACTGTTCATGGCTGCCGCGATCCCTCGCGAAACCGCCATTATCACGGCATCGGCTGCCGCTTTGATAACTCTGTCAAAAATCGGTTGTTCACTGGCCGGGAACTTCGATAACACATGGTCTATCTGCTGTCCTCGCACTGCTTCTCCGACTCCAATCCGCAGTCTGGCGAACTTTTGCGATTCGAGACTGCCGATGACTGACTCTACTCCGTTGTGTCCGGCGCTGCTGCCGTCTTTCCTTAATCTGATCTTGCCCAGCGGCAGATCGACATCATCGTAAACCAGCAGTATCTCTTCCGGCTGGAGCTCGTTGCGCATCGCCAGTCCCGCAACGGATTTCCCGCTCAAATTCATGAACGTCATCGGCTTGAGCAATGTCAGATTCTGACCTTTGAACCTGCCTTCCCAGTATATTCCGCTGAACCCCTCCTTTTTGTCATAGTTGCCAGGCAACATTTTTAATAAGGCGTCAATCGCTTCAAATCCGGCATTGTGGCGGGTTTTCTCGTATTCCCTGCCGGGATTGCCAAGTCCAACCACAAGTTGAATCCGGTATTCTGCTGCTGACATCCGCACAAATCCTTATTGTATGCCTGGCCCGTCTTTATCCTGAATTTATTTCTTTTTCGCGGCAGGTTTTGCAGCCGGAGCCTTTGCGGCAGGCGCCTTCGCGCCGGCGGCCGGTGCTTTTGCAGCAGGGGCTTTGGCGGCGGCGGCCGGGGCTTTCGCGGCGGCAGCCGGAGCTTTTGCGGCAGCGGCAGGCGCGGCGGCGGCAGCGGCGCCCGCAGCAGGTGCGGCGGCGGCAGTTGCAACTTCAGCAGTGGACGGCTTAATCATATGGAATACCACCGCATCCGGATCGGTGACCGCGGAAACGCCTTCCGGCATTGCCAGATCCCGGACGTGGATACTGTGGTCTACTTCCAGGCCGCGGAGGTCGATGGTGATCGCTTCCGGCAGCGCTGTGGGCAGACAGCTTACTTCAATGGTGTGCAGCGGCTGCTCGAGGATACCGCCATGTGTAATCCCGATTGATTCAACGCCGAACGCCGGATGCACCGGAACGGAGGCATGAATCTTTTCATCCATTCTGACCGCCTGAAAGTCAATATGCAGGAAGACGTTTCTCAACGTATCATACTGCACTTCCTTAATCAGCGCCATACCCGTGGTTGATCCTTCTTTCAGACTGATCAGGGTAATTTCCTGATTGGCCAGCGGTTTCCATTCGTTCACATCAACCAGCACCGGACGGCAGTCCGTTCCGTGCATGTAAATGTTCGCGGGAATCATGCCGGCTTTTCTGGCGCGGCGTGACGCGCACTTGCCGAATGCATCTCGTGACTTTACATTTATTTCATACTTCTTGCTCATACTTTCCCTTTCGTTTATTTTAAGGTTATCAGCTTTTTAATTAATTTATCTGAAGAGAGAAGAAACGGACTTCCCTTCATGGATCCGCTTGATCGCTTCCCCGAGCAGCGGCGCGACGCTCAATACCTTGACTTTGCCGCCCAGGTCATCGGCCACCGGAATGCCGTCCGTGGTGATCAGTTCTTCAATCGCGTCGCATTCCCGCACCCGCTTTTTGCCGTCTTCATTGAGCAGGCAATGGGAAACCGCCGCATAAATCTTGGCCGCGCCTTCCTTTTTAAGCAGTTCGGCGGCGGCGCAGATGGTGCCGGCGGTCGAGGTCAAGTCGTCGGTAATCGCGCAGATTTTGCCTTTGACTTCGCCGACCAGGTGCGACAGCGACACCGAATGGGCGTTCAACCGGCGTTTGGCGACAATCGCCAGCCCGGCGTTAAGCATATTGGAATACGCCATCGCCATTTTCACGCTGCCGGAATCCGGAGAAACCACCACGGCGTCTTCGCCCAGCTTTTTCTTCAGATAGGGGGCCAGCACGGGGCGGGCGTACAAATGATCCACGGGAATATCAAAAAATCCTTGAATCTGCTGTGAATGCAGGTCCATCGCAATAATCCGGTTGGCTCCGGCCACGGTCAGCAGATTGGCGACCAGTTTGGCGGTGATCGGAACGCGCGGTTTGTCCTTGCGGTCCTGACGGGCATAGCCGTAAAACGGCAGCACGGCGGTAACCCTGGCGGCGGAGGCGCGCTTGGCGGCGTCCAGCATAATCAGCAGTTCCATCAGGTTTTCATTCGGGGGAGCACAGGTCGGTTGAATAATGAAGATGTCGGCACGGCGGATATTTTCTTCGAACTGAACGAAAATCTCGCCATCGGGGAAGCGGGTCAAATTGACTTTGCCCAGCGGCGTTCCCAGATATTCTGCGATATCTTTGGTCAGCTTCGGATTCGCGGAACCCGAATAAATACAGATGTTGTTTGACATCAGAGTCACCCTTATTTTTCCAGTTTTCCTTGATTCAACCTGTCGCAACGGCAGGATGATCAGGCAACCGGAAACCCGGATGCTGAGTCCAAACCTTGCGGGCATGTCCAACTGAACTTATACGTTCAAGCCGGGCAAAAATCCTGTTACGGATTAAGGTTTAATCATACATTTATGAATTATAATTAATTCAGAATCTTTTAAGATAATCCCCCTTTTCACAATTGCAAATCCCCGGAATGTTTTTATTGAAAAGTGTTTAGCGACGGCACATGGAAGAACCAATAAATACATTTTATCCACAAAAAACACAAAAGAGAATACCCATCCCGGGAGCGCCGGCTTGTCCGCCTCTGGAGGATCGCCTGACCGGCTCTATATTTTGCCTTTCCTTCATCAGTTGGATATTCCGTGTTGGATATTGGATATTCAGTTTTACCTGCTATTTCCTTCATCAGTTGGATATTCCGTGTTGGATATTGGATATTCAGTTTTACCCCTCTATTTTTTCCGTGTCTTGACTTTCGGCATTAAAACAGTATGCTATCTTTACAATAGAGAGAAAGTAAAAAACATGCCGGACAGCATTACACCATTAAAAGGATGGCCTGCAAATATTGCAATTACATTAATCGGAATTGCTGTAATTGTTGATTGTGTTCACGATATTATCAGTAATAATGTTATTCAATTTTACCGTTCAGCGCCGCATTATCTGTTTTATGTGCTGTTATGTGCTGTTGGAATCGGATTGATTACAATGTTGGTTGCAAAGTTAATAGATAATTCGGAGCGGATAAAACGTATCTTGAAAATAATTGATATCGTATTTTTTATCTTTGTTGCGATAGTGTCAATAGTTTTAATTGTTTATTGCTGTTTCAGATGGTGCTGACGATTGCCCCTGGCATCAGGATAAAACTGAAATCCAAAGCGGCGCAGGGTCGCCGCAGTCCAAAGATTGCTGCGCAATCATAAAGATTCAGAAGAAATACTTGAACTCATTTTAATCTTAACCGCAATATTAATACGGATGCTATCGAAGAGTTCCCCCAAATCGCTGTTATTTTACTTTACCAGTTTTTGGAGGGGTTTTTGTTTCCGGAGAAGCTAAAGTAACTTTCCCCAAAATGTCTTTGAAATTAATTGGTCCGTAGATTCTTGAGTCCAAACTATGAGTCGCATTGTCTCCCATTGCAAAAACACAATCTGCCGGAACAATAACTGAACAATAATTATCGCTTAAATACTTATGTAAAGTTGGATCAATTAAGTCTTTATAGTTAAAAACAATCCCTTCCGGTAACTTAATAGGAGAACCGTTCAAAAGAATCGCATTTTTTTCAAAATCAAGTTTATCCCCCGGCAAACCAATTACTCGTTTCACTGCAAAACAGTTTCTTTGGGTTGGCCCGAAATTATAGATATAGGCGATAATGTCCCACCTTTTAATATCAGAATTTTTGTTATAAGCATCAATATCGCATACAAATGAATCGCCATTTTTCAATGCCGGTTCCATGGCTTGACCATGCATTACACGATGCATTTTGCCACATCCGGTTAACATTGCCATCACAATAAATGATACACAAAAGCAATGCAATAATCTCATAACAATCCCCCTGAATTATGAAACTTGCGCTTATCCCCGAATAAATGTACCCGCCTCTTAATCTACCCCATTAAAGCAATGAATCAACAGGGACGCCGTAAACGAAAAATTTGTCAGTTTGCTGTTATTCATATTATTCAAAATGCTTTTTACGACATTGTTTGAGCTTATTTTTGCTGTTTTAGCCGGGCGCTTTGCGCTGTCACGACAATAGCCATTTCCAGGCTGGAACTGCGTTTATTTTTACGCCTTCATGACTGAAAGACTGCTCTTCATTGCGGGTTATAATCAAGTTTTCTTTAATGTCGAAATACTTTGCGGTTGAAGCCAGCGGCTCCAGTTCTCTTTGCAGCGTCTCCCGGCTTGAAATGTCAAAACAGACCTGTATGGCGCATGAAGGTTTTCCGCTGTTTTCCGTGACGATAAAATCCACTTCCTGCCGTCTGGTTCTGGTCAGATAGTAATTCAGCCTGGAGTATCTTCGCTTGAGATGAATGAAGATCATGTTTTCAAAAGCGCGCGATAAATTCCCATCCCATACCGGACTGTTATGGTTGGCAAGCGCCCAGTCAACACAGTAGTTTTTCTTGCAGTTCCGGTCTATCTCCTTCTGCGAAGAACTGTAAATTGGAAGCGGAAAGAAAAGCCATGAATCCTCTGAATGCCGGAGCAGATTAATAACCGTATCTTTGCCGATATGAAATCCGCATTGCCTGAGATATTCATAGGAGCTCTTGTGAGAGACGCTCCGCCCGATACATGAGAGCAGGTATTTATAGAGATGAATGCATTCCCTGGGCTGGGTGACGCCAAAGCGTTCTATTACATCCTTAAGTATCATCGTGTCAAAATATTCCCGCAAAAGTTTTCCTTTCGATATCTCCCTGGTTTCAGTCAGCGCCGGGAAGCCTCCCCAAAGCAGATAGCTGTCAAGAAGAGCGCTCAATCTGGCCTGCCCGGTCGTGGATACCGCATCCGCCTCGCCCCGGTTGAAATCTATAAATTCGCGAAATGACAGCGGATATATCTCCGTGCTGATTGATTTTCCGCGGAGTTCCTTGGCGATGTCGTCCCTGAGCAGCTTGGAAGAGGAGCCTGTGACAAATACTTTCCAGTTCCTGTTTCTGGAAAGTTCAATCACCGCATTTTCCCAGCCGTTTATCCGGTATATCTCGTCGAAGATGAAAAGCGACGGCGTTTTCATGTCAAACTCCGGGTTAAGTTTGAGATATGCCGTCTGTATGTCAAGGAGATCTTTCGCATTCATGGATGAAAGCACCGGATTGTCAAAATCCAGAAAACAGATGTTGCGAATGGATGCCACCTGCTGCTGTTTCAGATATTCATCGGCAACCTGCATGGCTCTGAAGCTTTTTCCTGTGCGTCTTGCTCCAATGAGAGAGGAAACCATGTTCGGCACGATATCAACCGGTTCCCGCCTGGGCATGAATTCGGGAATGCCGTTTCTCCAGAAATCCTCCAGCTTGCGTTCTATTTCATTAATAAACATTCTTCTTTCCCGTATTATGACTTATTACAAGGCATAATATAATATTATTTATACTTATAACAAGGCATAATTCGAATATAATGGGTTAAAATTTATGCCTGTATCTTGGGATTGCCAAAGACTTCTTCGTACCAATATTTATTTTTATCCATAAATATCAACTCATCATTCTCAGAATAAAACATGACTTGCTTGCAGATCAGTTTTGGCATTATTATATTCCTTATTTAAACGCAGAATTCCTCTAAATAAACTTGCGCTTATCCCCGACTAAATGTCCACGCTCTTAATCTAATCCATAAATCTGTGATTTCATTCTTTTATATCCTTTGATATTGCTCAAAGATTCAAAATATTGAGCAACTCAATTCGCTACGCAGTGTGTAGCCTTTCTTATAATTTTTCGGCAAAAAAATCACTGATCTTCTGACAAGCGACAATATTTATTTTATAGTTAAGAATATCGTCGCATGTATTTTTTAATTTTTCCACACGTATTATTATATCCCTTAATTTACGACACAAGGTAGTAGTGTCGCGCTTTTTGATTATCTACTCTCATAATAAGGCGGAGCGCTGACCAGCTTAATACTCTACACACGGTGTAGAGTATTTCCTGTTATTTCCGCATTTACAAAGACTGACGACTTTTGAATATACCTCAAATTAGTTCCGCTTTCAAGCTTAGCGTTATCCAATCTATTTTCTTCGTTTCTTTCGTGTTTTTTTGCAATTCCGTATTTTAAAAATATCTGTTTTTAAGAGTTGCAATATGCTGTTTATAAATGATTTGCAAATTCATAACACAACTTTTGGTTTACAAATTTACTATATGTATACACACGTTGCGACAGCGTGACGATGCAAAAAACAATTAAAAAACAGGAGACAGGTATCATGGCTGACACAAAGTACGACGAAAGTTTTCCGGATCGCGCAATGGATTTTGCGGCAGTCGGGCTGACCGACCGCCAGATCGCACTCAAAATGGATATCTCGCGTTCGTCATTCTATAACTATAAACAACTGCATCCGGAGTTTGCCGAGGCCATCGAGTGGGGCCGGGAACTGGTTGACAGCCGGGTCGAAAACAGTCTGTTGCACTTGGCGATGGGTGATTACACCATCACCACCAACGTGACCGACCAGGAAGGCCGCACCCGCACCACGGTCAAAGACGCCGTGCCCAATCTCAAAGCAATTCAATACTGGCTGGAGCGCAGCGACAGAAGAAAAGCGGCTAAACTGGCCCCGCAAGGCGGGTCCCGCGACTGCGGGAAAGAAAAGCGAGACAAGTTAGAAGAACAGCCAAAGGATGTGCCAATTTCTGAACCTGACGAAAAGAAGTCTTCCTCAGTGTCCTCGGTGTCCTCCGTGGTAAATGTTGCCCCTGAACTTGATCCTTCGGAGATCGGCGGGCTGCAAGCCCTGGCCGAATACATGGCCCTGTGTCCCAACGACGCCGGTGACGGTTTCAGCAAAAAAGAAACCGAGGAATTCGAAGACATGATGCTGGTTACTTTCACCGAAATGGAAAGGCGGAAATACAACACCAAAGCGGAAGCCGAAGGCCGTCCGGTAATACCCTACACCGCCGAAGCTCCCCGGACGGTAAAGGGCAAATATGCCAAAGACCTGATCGAAAACTGGAAAGCCAGAGCCGAATTTTTCGAAATGGATATCTGATAACAGCCAGAAGTCAGGAGTTAGGAGTTAGGAGTTAGGAGTTAGGAGTTAGGAGTTAGGAGTTAGGAGTTAGGAGTTAGGAGTTAGGAGTTAGGAGTTAGGAGTTAGGAGTTAGGAGTTAGGAGTTAGGA
>Ga0364881_10451_pt2 | contig 21055 bp, 16 predicted proteins | sample ExccelJu500001D4_5_FD_206923 | JGI IMG/M metagenome (GOLD analysis project Ga0364881, IMG submission 206923) | Enriched cells from Trout Bog Lake Hypolimnion, Wisconsin, USA - BchlTB.July30.5000.01.D4 | ecosystem: Environmental > Aquatic > Freshwater > Lake > Hypolimnion/Profundal zone | place...
CTGTTTTATAATTTTAAAGATCCCTCATTTGATACAAACTTCCACCTTTTTCAAAAAGCCTGTCGACCTTTTTCTCAACTGAAGGATCCAATTCAAGGGGTGGCGCATGATGCGGTTTTATTCTGGCATCAATTACTAATGGGCCTTTACATCCCCAATGTTTATTTGTAATAAATTCATCAATACCATGAATATCATGCGAGGGATTACAACGCGTAAACGTAACCCATACAAAATTGCGGATATTGGCTGCAGTGAATGATGCATCATCGCAAAGAACGATGATTGGAACAGCTGACAGATTTGAGATGACAGATGACAGTTGTTCATTTAATGAGCTGAGTTCTTTTTTCGCGGCATCATAATTTGAAAACTGATTTGTCTGCAATGCGATCACACCGGGCATTGCAAGCTGTGCATTCAAAAACCCATTTAATTCTTTTAATAGCTGCGGAACTTCTTTGCACAGTTCCCTTTTTTGTTGACCATAAGCAGCGAACACAACTTTGCTTCCTGTATTTAATCCTGTGCCGGAATAATCCAATGTGTCGATGGTAGTGTTGGTATAAAAATGAATATCACGTGTGAGATCAATCCTTTCCAAAACATATTGCAGAAATTCGGTGACATGATGCGTATTTAAATGTCTATTATCATCTGCAGTAATGAATAAAAATTTAGCCAGACTTAATTGCCCTGTTCCCAAAATATGATTGGCAATAGTTAATAATTCTGCGGGTTGTTTTGTTGGTGTATAAGGTGTGTAACGTTCACTGCCTATTGCCAATAATAAAGGATGCACACCAGCTGCATCAACAGCATGTATCTCTTTTAATCCGGGAATTTCTTGAGGTATCGCTTTACCGGTTAATTGATGAATCAGGTTACCGAAGCTGGTATCTTCCTGCGGGGGCCTCCCAACAACTGTAAACGGCCATATCGCATTTTTCTTTGCATATACTTTATGCACTTTCATCACCGGAAAAGAATGCTGCAAAGAATAATAACCGAGGTGGTCACCAAAAGGCCCTTCGGGTTTATTTTCATCCGGAAAAATTTCTCCCGTGATCACAAAATCAGCATCCGCACTGATGCAAAAACCATCTTGATAAAAATAATTGAAACGCCTGCCTCCTATCAATCCTGCAAAATTAATTTCACTTACTCCTTCGGGTAATGGCATGACTGCTGCCAATGAATGTGCAGGCGGACCGCCGATAAAGCAACTGACTTTTAAAGGTTGATTTTTTTTATTTGCTTTTGTTTGATGGATACCGATTCCCCTGTGCAACTGATAATGCAATCCTACTTCTTTGTTCAATTCATAATCGTTACCATTCAATTGCACACGATACATGCCCAGGTTGGATTTCATAATCCCCGGCGCATCAATGTCTTCGGTATATACTTGTGGAAGTGTAATAAAAGCGCCACCATCTTTCGACCAGTGATGTATCAATGGAAGATCAGCAATACGTATTTCTTCAAAGAGTATCGGTTTGGAGGATGGATCTTTTTTGGGCAATGATTTCCAAGCAGCCAATCCTGCCTGTATATTTTTAAAAGGATGTTTGATAGCTTTTATCGGATCATTCCTTAACTCAATGATTTGTTTCACCAGATCAAAAGTATCTCTGAATAAGAATTTACTTCTTTCGATCGTTCCGAAAATATTGGATGCTGCCCTGAATTTCGTTCCTTTTACATGCTCAAATAACAATGCCGGCCCGTTTGCTTCATGCACACGTAAATGAATGGAAGCCATTTCCAGATAAGGATCCACTTCTTCTGTAATGCGAATAAGCTGTCCATTCTTTTCTAAGTCATCTAAACAATCTTCTAATGAGGTATATGCCATTATTTTGATAACAACTTTTTAAGCGAAGAGTTTACTGCGAAGATAAATAAGACTTGTATTGCTATTGCAAAAGTGGAATATAGTTTTTATCTTAGAACTTTCATCAACCAAAACAATTGCTTATGTTCAGTCAAATCTTGTCCTCATTAAATTGGTTACATATTGTAGTAGCTAATGTTGTTTATTTTATGCTGGGTGCTTTATGGTACAGTAAAATATTATTTGCTCCGGCATGGGTAAAAGGGCATCAAATTGATGTAAATGCGGAAGACGCCAAAAAAGGCATGGCAACTTTTATGCTAATCGGCTTTGTGTTCATGCTGATTAATGTTTTTGGAATTGCAGTTTTGCAGCAGGCATTACACACCAACGGATGGATGGGTGGATTAAAGCTTGCATTATTTACAGGCATCGTATTTAATACAGCAGCCATAAGCTTGGGATATAATTACACTAAAAAACCATTATCAGTTTATTTGATTGATGCAGGCTATCAGGTGGTAGGCACTTCCATCGCAAGTATCATTTTAGCTGTGTGGCAATAAACTTATCAATGAAAAATCCATAAACCTGTTGTCTTGTAAAAGCAGCAGGTTTTGTTTTTTGCAGCAGCTTTAATCTGCATGGCTGCAGATGAGTGAATTATTCTGCTGTACAAAAAATCTTTAAATCATATTACATTTGTTGCATGACGAAATTAAGTGTGAACATCAACAAATTTGCAACACTGCGTAATGCAAGAGGTGGTAATAATCCTGATCTCATAAAAACAGCAGTTGATGCACAACGATTCGGAGCTGACGGCATCACTGTTCATCCACGCCCTGATGAAAGGCATATTCGCTATAACGATGTTAGAGAAATTAAAAAGATCATCACTACCGAATTTAATATTGAAGGAAATTGTACTGAACAAAAATTCATTGATCTTGTGTTGGAAACAAAACCTGATCAGGTCACATTGGTACCTGATGCATTAGGACAATTGACGAGCGATCATGGATGGAATACAGTGCAACACAAAGATTATCTCATTAACATTGTTGCTGTTTTTAAAAATGCAGGCATTCGCGTTTCTTTATTTGTTGATCCCATTATTGAAATGGTAGAAGCCGCTGCTCAAACGGGAACAGATAGAATTGAATTATATACCGAAGGTTATGCAAAAGCATTTGCATTGTCATCAACCGTCAACCGTCAACAGTCCATAGAAAAATATGTTGAAGCTGCAATAAGAGCAAAAGAATTAGGGTTGGGATTGAATGCCGGCCATGATCTCGATCTTCAAAACTTACAATTCTTTTCGAAAAATATACCATGGTTAGATGAAGTGAGTATCGGACATGCATTGGTTTGCGATGCCATTTATCTGGGTTTTGAAAATACGATACAGTTATACAAAAGACAATTACAATAATTATTATTGAAAATGATTGCCCATGAACAAAAAACATTTCAACGTAATTCGTGAATGTGCCCAACAACATGATGAAAAAAGATTAAGACGTTCATTGAAATATGTTCGTTTTACAGAATTAGTGAATATCGTAAATGAGCTATCAGATGCAGAACAGATCGAATTGTTTGAGATATTAAATGATTATTATGCCATCAAATGCTTAAAAGTATTGCCGATAAGAGCGAAGCGCAATATCATGAAGCATATCAATCATCAACATGCGGCAAGGCTTTTGAATATGATGCCTGATGATGACCGTACCACTTTCTTTGAAGAATTGCCGGGACTGGTGGTGACTGAACTTCTTAAATTATTGAACGAAAAAGAAAGAAACGATACACTCACTTTATTAGGCTATCCCGAAAAAAGTGTGGGCCGTTTGATGACGCCTCATTATGTGGCTGTGAAAAAAGAATGGACCGTGAAAGAAGTATTTGATTACATTAAATTTCACGGACAAAATTCAGAAACGGTAAATGTGATCTATGTAGTAGATGATGATGGTGTATTGATAGATGATATCCGCATCCGTGAATTCTTATTTGTAAATCATGATAAATTGGTAAGTGAAGTGATGGACGGAAGATATTTATCATTATTAGTGACCGATAAAGAAAAAGACAGTATCGAAGTATTTAAAAAGAACAATCGTTTCGCCTTACCGGTAACTGATGATAAAAATGTTTTGTTGGGAATTGTAACGATAGATGACGTGTTACGTTTGGCGGAAGAAAGCACTACTGAAGATATTCAGAAAATGGGTGGATCGGAAGCATTGGATGAACCTTACACGCAGATCTCTTTTATCAATTTAATTAAAAAAAGAGCCGGCTGGCTCATCATTTTATTTTTAGGAGAAATGCTCACGGCAAGTGCCATGGGGCATTTTGAGGGTGAAATAAGCAAAGCTGTTGTATTGGCATTATTCATTCCGCTAATTATATCAAGCGGAGGTAATTCAGGTTCGCAGGCATCATCCATCATCATTCGTGCCATGGCATTGGGTGAAGTAAAATTCAAGGATTGGTTCTATGTAATACGCAAAGAAATTTATTCCGGAGTCACGTTAGGGATCATTCTCGGTGCCGTTGGTTTTATCCGTATCGCTTTATGGCAGCAATTGCATTGGGCGCATTATGGTGTTCACTGGTTATTGGTTGCAATCACTATCTTTTTTTCATTGATAGGAATTGTCTTGTGGGGAACTATTGCCGGATCCATGTTACCGATGATTTTAAAAAGATTAGGCGCCGACCCTGCTGCATCGTCTGCGCCATTCGTTGCAACATTAGTGGATGTAACCGGATTGATCATTTATTTCAGCATAGCTTATGTGATCATGCAGGGAACTCTATTGTAAAAAGCAGTTTCATTTCCGTTCATATAACATTCATCTCATTCATCACAAATCATTGCATTCTTTATTTGCAGTTGATTACTTTACTTTTCAAATCAACCATCATGAAAAAAATATTCTTTGCCATTGCTTTTGTAATCAGCATTGCATCACTTGCACAAAGGCCATTAACAACACCACCCAGCGGCGGAAATAAAAAAGCTGCTGTAAGTGAACGTATCGGTATCACTGATGTTACGATTCATTACGACAGACCTGCAGTAAAAGGAAGAGAAGGAAAAATTTGGGGGCAATTAGTTCCTATTGGATTTTCGGATCAGGGCTTTGGCAGCAGCAAAGCAGCACCCTGGCGTGCAGGTGCTAATGAAAGTACGACGATTGAATTTTCAACTGATGTGACCATTGAAGGAAAAGAATTAAAAGCCGGCAAGTACGGATTCTATATTGCTTATGATCCCAATGAAAGTATATTGATCTTCTCTAAAAACAATACCAACTGGGGAACTTTTTATTATGATGATAAAGATGATGCATTACGTGTAAAAATAAAACCTGTTGCAACAGATAAAAGTGTGGAGTGGTTGAAATATGAATTCACCAATCAAACCGCTAATGCTGCAACAGTAAATTTGATCTGGGAAAAATTATGTTTTCCTTTTAAAGTGGAAGTGGATCTCAACAAAACACAGGTAGAGTCTTTCCGCAAAGAATTAAGAACAGATATGGGATTCTTCTGGTTAGGCTGGCAAACAGCAGCACAATGGTGTGCGGATCATAACACGAATCTGGAAGAGGCATTATTGTGGGCTGATACTGCCACCAATCCGAATGTCTTGGGAAACAAAAATTTTACAACACTTTCAACAAAGGCTGCTGTATTGGGTAAACTCGGAAGAATGGATGAAGCAAGAGCAATTATGCAGCAAGCAGTACCATTAGGCAGCATGCTTGAAATACACCAATATGCGAGATTATTATTACAACAAAAGAAAACCAAAGAAGCATTGCAGGTCTTTCAAACAAATTTTGATAAGAACCCCAATCAATTCACAACATTGTTTGGATTGGCAAGAGGATATTCAGGCGTTGGTGATTATAAAAAAGCTTTGGAGTTTGCAGAAAAAGCTTTGCCTTTAGCTGATGGAATCAATAAATCAAATGTTGAAAGATCCATTGCCTTATTGAAAGAGGGTAAAGATATTAATCAATAATATCAATATTGTTTTCGCTGCACCATTGCCTCATTGCGTGAAATTTATTTTCCCGCAATGAGGCTGTGTTGCATAGGATGCCTGCAAAAAATAAATTTCAACTATCTTGCAGTATAATCATTGTATGAAAAGCATCCATCCTTTAGTCAGCATCATCATGGGCAGCGACAGTGACCTTCCTGTAATGCAGGCTGCTGCTGATATTTTAAAGCAATTCAATATTGCATTCGAATTAACTATCGTTTCAGCACACCGCACTCCTATGCGCATGGTGGAATATGCAGGCAAAGCAAAAGAGCGCGGATTAAAAGTAATTATTGCAGGTGCCGGTGGTGCCGCACATTTACCCGGCATGGTGGCTTCTATCAGCACATTGCCTGTTATCGGTGTTCCGATCAAATCAAGTAATTCTATTGATGGGTGGGATTCTGTTCTTTCCATTTTACAAATGCCTAACGGTATTCCCGTTGCAACAGTTGCATTGAATGCAGCAAAGAATGCAGGGATTTTAGCTGCTGAAATTCTTGGCACACACGATGAAAAGATTTCTATCGCATTACAAAATTATAAACAACAAATGCAAAACGAAGTCCTGCATAAAGCCGAAAAATTAAAAGGCGATTGGACAAATGAGTTTGATATTTAATCTGCAATAATCACCCCAAATTCCTGCGCCAATCCTTTACTTGCATCATAAATAGATTGAATCCATTCTTCACCAAACTGCGCATACAATAAAGAAAAGTTTTCCTGTCTTTCCTGTAAGCTATCCGCAGGAAATAATTCGTGCTTTAGTTTTTCTATTTGCCTTTGTTGTGTTTCGAAATTTCTTTTTTCTGCACGAAGCAGTTTCTTTTCTAATGCAACGAGTTGCTTTAAAGCCTTTGCCTGCAAAGCTTTCGTGTGGTCAGACAAAGTTGTATCAATAGTTCCGGCTGCAACTTGCAATTGCTGATAGATTGCATTTATATTTTCAATTTCCTTAGAAATATCTAATTGTTTGGAAGATTCTTTGCGAACTAATTCATTCAATAATGCATCTTGCTTTTTAAATGAATCTTCAATGGTAAATCCTAATTTATGCAATCGTTCTTGTTGCGCTTTATTCATCCACAAAAAACTGTTTCGCAAGATCAGCATCGGATAAGGCACCTGTACCTGTTCAAATACTTTTTTCAATTCTAACCAATAAGCCAACTCTCCGCCGCCGCCTACAAATGCAATATTCGGCAATACTGTTTCCTGAAAAACACCACGAAGAATTACATTAGCACTGAATCTTTCGGGATGTTCTTTTAACTCAAGAAAAATTTCATCTTTACTCCAAATCAAGTTCAAACTTGTTACTTGAAACTTGTTACTTGTTTCTTGAAGCTTGTTACTTGTTACTTCAATCCTTTCTCTTTTATCATCGATCAGATAAAACAAATTCAGTTCTCTGCCACCTGTTTGTACTTTGTAATGTTTACTTAGATCAGCGATCGTTTCTTCCACTGCTTTGTGAGAGAATTGTTCCGTTAATTCTTTTTCAATGACAGATTGAAATGATCTTTTCAATTCCGCATTATCAGGAATCAATATCAACAGACCAAAATCAGCAAATAATTGATTCACTAATTCCAATGTTGCCTGCTGGATGGTTTTACCTTCTGTATACACTTGTTTGAAAAGATCTGTCAATTCTTTACCATACGAATGGATACCGATCTGTCCATGGATCAAACCGATCATTCGAATGAAATCCTTATCCACTTTCATTCTGCCCACAGCACCTGTTTGTTTCGTATTCCAATTGATCTTTTGTCCGCCCAAATTAATAAAGCCCAATTCATCCAAGTCTGCATCTTCACTTCCCATATAATACACAGGAACGAATTTATTCTCCGGCAATTGAAGATTCAATTCATCGGCCAGTTTAATGACATGAATGATCTTATAAATAAAGTACAAAGGCCCCGTAAAGATATTCGGCTGATGTGCCGTAGTGATAGTGAAAGTATTTTCTGAAAGTAATGCCTGCAGGTTTGCTTCCTGCTTGGCTGATAAAGATATAGTACTGTATTGCTTTCTTAATTCGTCCACCAATAAAGACCGGTTGGTGTCAAATTGTTTTCTGGCAATGATGGATCTTTTTATTCCTTCAACAGATACGGGATAATTATAAAAAGGTTGCAACTGTTCATGCTGCTGCAGATAATCAGTTGCGATCTTTGTAAAATAACCTGTTCTTTGGTATGCTAAATAATGAAACGTACGATCCATATCGAAGAATAAAAGTACTGATTAGAAATTACGAATTGCGATAAGTTTGATCTGCTGTCACCCTGAGGCGCTTGAAGCCTGCCCGACTGAGTCATTCAGGCGGGGGTGAATTCGATAAATGGGATTTTCGTTAGGCATGCTTCGAGTGCCTCAGCATGACAAAATCTGTGCATTAATTAAATCTGTCAGGATCAAACGGTACTATATCCATGCTCAAAAGTTGTTCATTTACTATTTCACTGATCAATTTACCGGTACCTGCACCCAGACTTAATCCCAGCATCGAATGCCCGGTTGCCATCACCACATTCTTCCATTTATTTGTTCTTCCCAAATAAGGCAATCCGTCTGCACTGCAGGGGCGAAAACCATACCAGATCTTTTCAACCGGCGGAACAGCGATATCAAACTCCGGATAAAATCTTCTCACCGCTTTTAATAAACCTTCTACCCTGTTCATTCGCGGTGCTGTTTGGGTAGATGTTATTTCCATCGTTCCGCCAAAACGGATCTTGTTGCCATCCATCGGCGTCAACGCAACTCTTCCTTCCACCAAAACAGCAGGATGATTTATTGTATAAGGAGAATCTTCCAATGTAACAGAATAACCTCTTCCCGGCATTAAGGGTAATTTCAAATTTATCTTTTCTGCCAATTCCCTGCTCCATGATCCTGATGCGATAATTACCGTATCAGCATCATATACTTTTTTATCAGTGAAAACTTTTGTGATGGATTTGCTATTCTTTTCAAAAGAGACCACTTCTTCATTGCAGACGATATCAACACCAACATTTTTTAAATGCTCCAATAATTGCTGCATTAATTTATTGGGGTATAAATGTGCATCGCATTTAAAATACACTGCGCCCAATCCGTTTATTTTTGTTTGTGGTTCTTTATTCTGCAGTGCTTCATAATCCAATAACTCCGTATCAGTTAATCCCAAAGCATGTGCTTTCTCAACAGTATGCTTTGCATGTTCTTTTGCTTTTTCTGTTTGAAATATTTCCAATAAGCCTTTGTGTTCATACGCAAATTTGAATTGCGGTAAGCTTGTCCATTCTTCATATAACCGCTGACTGAGTAAAGCGATATCACGTAATGGCACTGCTGCTTTCGCCACTTTCTCATCGGTGGCACTGCGCATGAATTTCAATCCCCAATCGATCAAACTCTTGCTGAATCTCGGTTGTACATAGAACGGGCTTGTTGAATCGAACATCCATTTCAATCCCTGTAACACAATGCCGGGCGTTGCCAATGGAATGAAATGACTCGGACAAACATATCCTGCATTACCATAAGAGCAGTTGTCTGTAATATCTGTTTTATCAATTACGGTAACTGTATGTCCGCTCTGCTGCAAATAATAGGCGCTGCTCAATCCGATGATGCCGCCGCCGATGATAATTACTTTACTCATGCTGATACAATTCTTATTTTTTGTCTTTTGTTATTTGTCTGATGAAATTCGTTTCATTACTGTCGAAAGGCGTTCCGTCTTTTCTGAAAATATCATGAAACCATATCGTTGGTTCAGGTGAACCTTCTTTACTTCCCCATGGAAAAATGGTATTGCTCTTACCGCTCACGAATCCCCAATTGATCGCTGCGACGTTGTTTCTTTTGAAGACGGGTAAATGCGTAATAAAAAAACTGTTATTTTTTCTTGCCATGTATTCGGTGCAAACAATGGGTCGTCCTATCTTTTGTAAAGTATCAATTGCTTTTTTCAAAGAATTAGTATCACCATAATTATGAAATGAAATAACATCCGAATGTTCGAGTTGATATCTATTGATGGAAGGATAAGTTTCAAACCAAACACCTACAGTTAATGGTTGTGATGGTCTAACTGTCCAAGCCCATTGAAATATTTTTTTTAGTAATGGTAAAGAAGTTAATCCATAATCGCTGTTAGCAGGTTCATTATACAGATCCCACAATAAAATTCTTTTATCATTTTTAAAACTGGTCAGAATATCTTTTACATAATCTTCCAGATAATTCCATTTAGTGCTGTCGTTATGAATGGATCTCGCCGGACTCCGCATCCAGCCTGAATTGTGTACGCCAAGTTTTGGTTCAGGTTGTTTACCAATTTTTGGTTCTTCATTCCAACAATCATCAAAGAAAACAAACAATGGTTTGATATGATGTTTCGAAGCGATACTTAAAAATATATTGATCCGTTGTTTAAATCCTTTTGCATCATTCTTCCAGACAAGGTCATGCAAAAAAACACGCATGGTATTCATGCCGATATTCTCTGCCCATCCCAATTCACGATCAATGGTTGCTGTATCGAATGTTTCTGCCTGCCACATTTCTAATTGATTGATGGCAGTACTCGGTAAAAAATCACTTCCCACTAACCAACCCTGTTGCTGATACCAATTATTCGCTTTCTCTACTGACCAAATATTTGACTGTGCATGCAATAGTAAAAACGCAAAACAGAAAATGCATAATGTAATTATCTTTTTCATTTCACTGAAAATTTATAGATGGTCGTCTGAAAATAATTTTCTGCCGGTTGTAAGATCGTTGTTGGAAATGATGGCTGATTAGGTGAATCAGGATAATGCTGTGTCTCCAAAGCCAATCCGCCATGCTGCAAATAATGCTGCCCTTTCTTTCCCGTTAATTTCCCATCTAAGAAATTACCCGAATAAAACTGAATGCCGGGCTGTGTTGTAAATATCTCCATATAACGGCCGCTGGCAGGATGATACAGTGAACCCACGCGTGCCAATACATCAGGCTTTTTGTTCAACACCCAATTATGATCATAACCGCCTTTGACTTTCTCTATATCAAATCCAATTCTTTTTGATTCATTAAAATCCATCGGCGTTCCTGCAACAGCAAGCTGTTTTCCTGTCGGGATCAATTCTTTATTCACTTCAGTGAACTGATCCGCATCTAATTGTAATTCGTGCTCTACAATATTATCATCAGTTCCTGCCGATAAATTAAAGTACGTGTGATTGGTTAAATTAATGGGAGTTGCCTTATCTGTTGTGGCTTTATAAATGATCTTCAGTTCGTTGTTGGAAGATACAATATACAGCACTTCTGTTTTTACATTTCCGGGAAACCCTTCTTCGCCATCCTTACTTTCATACGATAATAATAATGAGGTATCGCTTGCATGTACCACATTCCAGATCACTTTATCAAATCCTTTCAAACCTCCGTGCAATGTATTCTTACCATCATTGGCTGCCAATTTGTACTCCACCCCATTGAGTTTGAATTTCGCATTAGCAATGCGGTTGGCATATCGTCCCACCAAACAACCAAAGTATGGATTGTCTTTTTGCAGATAACCACTTAATGAATCGAATCCTAAAACAACATCACCCATCTGCCCGTTTTTATCCGGCACATTAATGGAAGTAATCGTTCCGCCGTAATTCAAAATAGCAACACTTACATTATTTTGATTGGTGAGTTTGAATTGATATACCTCTTTGCCGTCGATGGCACCGAAAAGATATTTTGAAACATTTGAACTGTCGGAAGATGACAGATCATTATTTTCTTTTTTCGAATTCTTACATGAGAAAAGAATGACAACACTACACAACATAAATGAAAAGATATTTTTCATTGCACCTGATTTAATAATTCAATTTTATTTCTTTGATCTTAGTGGGCAACCAAACCTGCATTTGATTATTACCTCTGTTACACCAGGTATAATAAGGAATTGCTGTGATGGTCTTATTTTCTGTCTGAACAGTTCTGCCGTTATTCGAAACAGAAATAAAAGGCACGGTTGCCGTTAATGCAGTGACCCGTTCATTCAATATTTGATAAGGCTTTGTGAAAAAAGCAGTTTGATCTGGAACAATAAAATCAAATGCATTATTGCTGTTATCTTTTCCTTCCACACAATACACCAATGGCCCGCGTTGCAAGGCGATCCGTTCTCTGTTGAATGGCACACTGTCTTTTGACACGATTTGATGTACACTCATCGGAATGCTGTATTCAACCACATCGCCTTTATTCCAAATCCTTGAGATGACGGCATACCCGTTTTGCAAATGGAAGGGCTGCTCTTTTCCGTTTACTGTAATGACAACCGTTTCTAAATGACTGTCAGCAAAATGATACAGGTCGCCCGGAACAGGTGCTCCATTCACCCAACCGGGTATACGAACTGCTATATTGAAGTTCGCTTTTGTAAGCGGATCGACCTTTATTTTTATATCACCATCCCAGGGATAATTGGTTTCTGTTTGAATACTTACTGAATTTTTATCTAAAGGGATCACCGTATTACTTCCTACAAATAAATTCACATAGATACTGTTGGATGATCTCGCATAAATATAATTACCTAATGATGTGACCAATCTTGCAATGTTTGCAGGGCAGCAAGCTGTTCCAAACCATTCGGCCCTTTGGTGTTCTCCTGTTGATGCCAACGGATTATCATAGAAAAATTTATCGCCGCTTAAACTCAATCCATCCAATGCGCCGTTATATAAAACCCTTTCCAGTACATCCATGTATTTACTTTCGCCTGTCAATAAATTCATTCTTTGATTCCACAACACCATTCCAACAGATGCACATGTTTCGCAATAAGCCTGTTCATTGGGCAGATCATAATCAACACTGAAACCTTCATTGGTTCCTGCCGATCCAATACCACCCGTAACATACATGTTTCTGTACACCACGTCTTCCCAAACTTTTTTCATGGCGTTCACGTATCCTGCATCGCCTGTCTGTACTGCCACATCAGCTGCACCGGTATATAGATACATGGCACGAACTGCATGGCCTGTGATCTTGTTTTGTTCTTTCACCGGTAAGATATCCTGCCAGTAAGCAGGTGTTCCCCATCCTTTACCGTTATTATAACCATGACCGCGTTGTTGTAAATACCAATCGGCTAATTTTAAATAGCGATCATCATTGGTAGCCTTGTATAATTTCACCAATGCCAGTTCTATCTCTTCATGGCCGCTGATCCAATACCTGTTCTGTAAACGAAATGTTGAATCGATATTATTTGCCACGCGAATGGCAACATCCAATAATTTTCTTTTGCCCGATACATTATAATATGCAACAGCTGCTTCGATCAAGTGACCGGCATTATAATCTTCATGCTTTTCAATATCGGTCCAGCGTTTATTGACATCACTCAGCGTAAAATAAGTATTCAGATATCCATCGGGTTGTTGCGCAGCTGCAATGATATCTATCCATACATCTATTTTATTTTGCAAAGCCGTATCAGCTCCGTTCTGCAAAGCATAGGCCATTGCTTCCAATGCTTTGAATACATCTGAATCGTCATAATAAATCCCTTCGTGCTTCTCTCCTTTTTTTCTGGCTACTTTTTGGAAATTGCGGATACGCGGTGTTTTGATCTCTGTTTGATTGATACAAACCGGGATGGTCACTTTTACAACTGTATCGATCTTCGGTTTCCAGAAATGATCAGTGATATTTACTTTGGAAAAATTAACCGCTTCCATTTTTTGCAGTGATGATTGTGCGGATAATTGTTGCACTGTCATCCATAAAAAACAAAGGATCATTCTTTTCATAGTGTATTCATTTAAGACGATTAGATCACCTGAAATCCAAATGCATAAGGATCATCATCGGTATCAATGGAAATCGTATTGTATCCATAGATCCTTGCCCAACCTTCAATGCTTGGACGGATCGCAGGCTTACCGTTCACGGTTGTTTCTTCTTCAATACGGCCGATGAATTTTGAACCAATGATACTTTCATGAATGAATTCATTCCCCTTTTTCAATTTTCCTTTTGCATACCATTGTGCCATGCGTGCTGAAGTGCCCGTACCGCATGGACTGCGATCGATCGCTTTATCTCCGTAAAAAACTGCATTGCGTGCCGTGGATGTTTTATCCATCACTGCACCTGCCCATAAGATATGTGTGCATGAATGTATCGTCGGGTCTTCCGGATGAACGAACTGATATTTTTGATTGATACGGTTTCTTATTTCTCTTGCCCATGCAATTAATTTATCGGCAGTATACTGTTCTAATCCTTTAAAATTTTTTTGTGCATCAACGATCGCATAAAAGTTTCCGCCGTAGGCTACATCAAAAATTAATTCGCCGAGATCAGGACAATCCACCGTTAATTCTGTTGAGTCTAAATAAGCAGGAACATTAGTTAACTTAACTGATTTTACTTTCGAACCTTCTTTTTTATATTTGATCAACACTAATCCTGCCGGGGTTTCCATGCGAACCATACCTTTTGTCTTAGGTTGTATCAATCCTTCTTCGATGGCAATGGTGATCGTTCCTATTGTACCATGACCGCACATGGGTAAACATCCACTTGTCTCGATAAATAATACAGCAACATCATTCGCTTCATCATGCGGCGGATATAAGATACTGCCGCTCATCATATCATGTCCACGCGGTTCAAACATCAAACCTCTTCGTATCCAATCATATTCTTTTAAAAAATGTTGGCGCTTCTCACTCATATTATTGCCACGCAACACCGGACCGCCACCTGCTACTAAACGAACAGGATTACCGCAGGTATGTGCATCTATACAGAAGAAGTTTTTTTTCATGTTACCGGGCTTTATCAATTCTGTGCAACACCTGTTGCGTCGCACTCTTTAACGTTCTGTTCTTTATTCATCAAAGTTATTGTCATGCTGAGGCACTCGAAGCATGCTTAACGAAAATTACATTTATCGAATTCACCCTTCGAGTGCCTCAGGGTGACATCATTCACTTAATAATATCTCTTGTCCATTCATTATTCAACAATCGCCATATCTTTTTAGGATTATCATTTTGTAATTCAACAGGCAGTAATTGCTGCGGACAGTTTTGATAACATACCGGTCTTACCCAACGCTTCACTGCATGAATTCCTACTGCTGTGAACCTGCTATCGGTTGATGCGGGAAATGGCCCGCCATGCACCATACTCGGACAAACTTCCACTCCTGTCGGAACATTATTAAATACAATTCTTCCTGCAATGCTTTCGGCTGTTTGCAGCAATGCGGGATGATCTGCAAAATCTTTATCTGTTCCCATCAATGATGTTGTTAATTGACCGCGTGCAGATCTCCATACTTCAATTAATTCATCCATACTTTTACAAACAACCAACAAAGAATAAGGGCCAAATACTTCTTCATGCAATACACTGTTTTGCAAAAATATTTCACCACTCACTTTTGCAATGGTGGGTAATGCTTGTAAGTTTTCAGTTTTGTTAGATGATTGTTTTATTAATGCGACACCTTTTTCTGTTAATGCATCCTGCATCTTTTTATTATAAGCAGCATGTATACCTGCATGCAGCATATTTGCAGGAATTGTTTTTTCGATCTCATTGCTTAATGCTTCAATGAATGCATTCAATCCTTCACTTTCAACAGCAATCAATAAACCCGGATTGGTACAGAATTGTCCCATACCCAATGTAATGGATGCTGCATATTGTTTGGCGAGTGATACCGCATTCTTTTCCAAACTATCCGGCAATAATAAAACAGGATTGATACTTCCCATTTCAGAGAAAACAGGAATGGGATTCTTTCTGGCAGCAGCATAATCATACAATGCTTTACCTCCGGTAAATGATCCTGTGAATCCAACAGCAGCAGTGGCTTCATGCTGCACCAATGCTTTGCCGCTTTCAAATGAACTGCCGTGTACATGCTGAAAAATGTATGGCGGCATCTTTGTTTTGGCAATGGCTTTTTGAATGGCTTCGTATACCATTTGTGATGTTGCCGCATGTGCAGGATGTGCTTTCACTACCACTGAACAACCGGCTGCCAATGCACTCGCAGTATCACCACCTGCAGTTGAATATGCGAATGGAAAATTACTCGCACCAAATACCACTACAGGACCTAAAGCGATCAATAGTTTGCGGATATCAGGCTTAGGCGGATTCTTATCGGGAATAGCCGTATCAATACTCGCTTCTACCCAACTCCCTTCACGAAGCATATTGGCAAACATTCGTAATTGCCCCGTTGTTCTTCCTCTTTCACCTACCAATCTTGCAGCAGGTAAATTGGTTTCTACTGATGCCTGTTCGATCAATGTATCACCCAATGCTTCTATTTCTGTTGCAATGGTCTCTAAGAACAATGCTTTATCATCAGATGAGATTCTTTTGTATTCCTGAAATGCGATCAATGATCTTTCCATCACTTCATTGATCTCTACTGTGCTTACTTCATTAAAACTGCTCATACATTCAAATTAAAATATTCGGGTAATTCCGGTCTTGTTGCAATACCATCATCAATGATCTTTAAAATTCTTTTTCTTTCTTCGCCCACTAATGTGAGTCGGGGTGCACGTACATATTCCGATCCGATGCCTGCCTGTGTTTCCGCTAACTTGATATATTGAACAAGTTTGGAATGAATATCCAATTCCAACAAAGGCATGAACCAACGATAAATTCTTAATGCTTCTTCGATCTTTCCTGTTTTGGCAAGACGATATACCGCAACGGTCTCACGCGGAAAAGCACAAACCAATCCTGCCACCCATCCTACCGCTCCTGCTACCAATTCTTCCAATGCCAAAGGATCAACACCGCAGAGTATTTTATAACGATCACCGAAACGATTGATCAGTCTGGTGACATTGGTAATATCTCTGGTGGATTCTTTGATGGCTCCGATATTCTTGCATGACTGTAATTCATCAAACATATCTAATGTAACATCCGTTTTATAATCCACCGGATTATTATAGATCATAATGGGGAGATCAGTTGCATCAGCAATCGTTTTAAAATAAGTGACCGTTTCGCGATGATCTGTTTTATAACGCATGGGTGGTAATATCATCAATCCCTCTGCGCCCCATGCTTTTGCATAAGCGGCTTGCTTCAATGCTTCTCTTGTGCTGCCTTCTGCAATATTCAATACTACCGGGACTTTGCCGTTTACTTTTTCAATGGCGAATTTCACCAATGATTCTTTTTCTTCTGTTGTCAGTACACTGGCTTCACCCAATGTGCCACCGAGGATGATACCATCCACTCCGGCATCCAATTGTGCGTTCAGGTTTTGTTCAAATAAAGCAAAGTCTAATTGATCTGCTGCTGTAAACTTTGTAGTGAGTGCGGGAAAAACGCCTTTCCATTCAAATTGCATCGTGTATTGTTTTGGAATTAAAGATAATGAAAAGAGGATAGCTTGCCTCAGGCTTTAGCCTGAGGGGAAATATAGAAACTACAAACCGGCTTTAGCCACCAACTTATCTGAACTGAATGGGCTAAAGCCGGATGAATATTTTCTTAATCCTTATCCACAGGTTAAAACCTGTGGCAATTGAACGCATTAAATAAATTTCTTACACCACTTCTCTCTCAATATCATAATCAGTTGAATGGGCTAAAGCCGGATGAATATTTTCTTAATCCTTATCCACAGGTTAAAACCTGTGGCAATTGAACGCATTAAATAAATCTCTTACACCACTTCTCCCTCAATATCATTATCAATTGAATGGGCTAAAGCCGGATGAATATTTTCTTAATTCTTATCGATTCATGGCTCGTGATGACGGTGCTCCCTAAACTCGCGATTCACGATTATCGATTCACGTCTGTATTCAACATTCCACCACTTCTCCCTCAATATCATAATCATAAGCCTTGGTGATCTTTACATTTACAAAATCACCGATGGTCAATTTCTTCTTGGAATGTATCACCACTTCATTGTCCACTTCCACACTGTCGAATTCTGTTCGGCCCAAATATCTTCCGGCTTCTTTTTTATCGATGATCACTTTTAATATCTGTCCCACTTTTTCCTGATTCTTTTCTAAGCTGATCTCCTGTTGTACTTCCATGATCTCCTGTGCACGCAATTCTTTTTCTTCTGCTGAGATATTATCTTCCAACTCATGCGCCGAAGTATTCTCTTCGTGACTGTATTGAAAGATACCTACCCGATCAAAGCGATGTTCCTGTAAGAATTGTTTCAACTCTTCCACATCTGCTTCTGTTTCGCCGGGGAATCCTGCGATCAAGGTGGTACGCAGACAAATTCCGGGAACTTTTTCTCTGATCTGATGTATCAGTTCACTCATCTCTTCTCTCGTAATATTTCTTTTCATCGCAGCCAGCATATTGTTGCTTGCATGTTGCAAAGGCATATCGAGATACTTGCAGATATTATCACGTTCACGCATCACATCCAATATTTCCAATGGAAATTTGGAAGGATATGCATAATGCAGTCTGATCCATTCAATACCTTTTACATCCGCCAATGCATGCAGTAATTCGGGTAAGGAACGTTTCTTATAAATATCCAATCCGTAATAGGTGAGTTCCTGTGCAATGAGCATGATCTCTTTCACACCTTTCTGCACCAAGCTTTCTGCTTCTTTCACCAATTCTTCGATGGTCTTGCTGATATGTTTGCCGCGCATTAACGGTATCGCACAAAAACTACAGGTGCGGTTACAACCTTCACTGATCTTGAGATATGCATAATGTTTGGGTGTACTCAATAAACGTTCGCCCAGCAATTCGCTTTTATAATCCGCATCAAATTGTTTTAATATCAAGGGTAATTCCAAAGTACCGAACCATGCATCCACATCGGGCATTTCCAATTCAAGGTCGTTGCGATAACGTTCGCTTAAACAACCTGTCACATAGACCTTATCTAATTTACCCCTGCGTTTCAATTCTAACTGATCGAGAATGGTATTGATGCTTTCTTCTTTGGCCTTATCAATGAAACCGCAGGTATTTACCACCACGATATTATGATCGAGTTTCTTGTTCTCATGCACCACATCGATTTCGTTGGCAGCTAATTGTCCGCTCAATACTTCACTGTCCACTAAGTTCTTGCTGCAACCCAGTGTGATGATGTTGACCTTGTCTTTTTGTAATGTTTTTGATTTCATAGAAGCGGCAAAGATAATGGAACGAAAATGTGAATGTATAAAAGCTGTTTTTGCAGATGATCGTGGTCTGATTTTCACTACATTTATGTTTTAAGATTTCTTCATTCATCAAACGATACGACTATATGAAACAGCGTTTATTTGCGATCACATTCTTATTCATTTCTCCCTTTGTAACGAGTTCCCTTTTGGCACAAGCTGCAACAGAAAACAAAAGCATCGAAGGCAAATGGGATATCACGGTCAATTACGGTAATTATCAAACCGGTTCTTGGTTAGAAGTAAAACATTCGGGTATCAAAACATTGGTAGGCCATTTTGTGGGTGACGGCGGCAGTGCAAGGCCTATCTCCCAGGTATTTTTCAGGGACGGGAAATTGTCTTTTCATATACCCCCGCAATGGGAAAACAGTGATAATGACCTGGTGGTGGATGGAGAATTGAAAGACGGCAAACTCACCGGCAAGCTGTTCACTCCTAACGGAAGGACCGCCACATGGGAAGGCGTAAGAGCTCCAAAATTATGGCGCGACAAAGAACCTGTTTGGGATAAACCGATCACTTTATTCAATGGAAAGGACCTGGACGGATGGAAAGTATTGGGATCCAATCAATGGGTGGTTGAAAATGGTGTATTGAAAAGTCCGCACAGCGGATCCAATATCCGCACAGAGAAAACCTTCAATGACTTTAAACTGCATATAGAATTCCGTTATCCCGAAGAAAGCAACAGCGGTGTGTATCTGAGAGGACGATATGAAGTACAGATCATCGACAGCAAAGGGAAAGAGCCTGCCAGTACTGAATTGGGTGGCGTGTACGGATTCTTAGATCCCTTGGAAAATATGGCGAAAGACCCCGGAGAATGGCAATCTTATGATATTACTTTGGTAGGCAGATTGGTAACAGTGGTTGCCAACGGAAAGACCATTATCTATAAACAAAATATTCCGGGTATCACCGGTGGTGCATTGGACAGTAAGGAAGGAGAACCCGGCCCTATCATGATGCAGGGAGACCATGGCCCGATCGAATTCAGGAATATCGTGATCACGACCGCAAAATAATAAGCAAGAAAATAAGTTGAAAGCAGGAATGGTAACTATCATTCCTGCTTTTTTATGGATAACGAACTGCCGAAATTTCATCTTTAAAACTGTTGATTTTGGAAGCTTACTGATTCGCTGTTGATTCGCTGCTCATTCGCTCCAAACATGCTGCAAATAAATTACAGGAAAAACCCCGTAACTGCAGAATTGGCAATTAAAATTTAGCGTTTACACTTCTGCCAAGGTTGGTGTTTTCACCAAGCGGATTCGAAGGATATAGCAGGGATAGAATTATATAATTGTATAGCAGGCAAAAACTTTGTTGCTCTCAAATTAGTAATTAGAATTAGTGTTTATACTTTGGCTTTTTTGCAAGAAAAAATTAGGATATTATTTGATACAATAAAAAAAGTATATAACTTTATTGGCACGAAGCATAACCCCCGCTTTTTATTTGATACGATTTGTAACTGAATGCTTACTATTTTTTTATCCATGTACAAACGTTTACAAAAATTTATGCACGGATATTTAGATTATTAAAACGCATAATTAAATAGTTGATTATTAGCTGATATTGTATTTAAGGGTTGCGTATATTTAAGAGTTGTACGCAACCAGACGCAGAGTTCACTTATCCATAAGGACACGAATTATTAACGCAAATGAGTTTTACAATTCCAATAACCATAAAAGGAGTTAAAGAAGTAACACTACCCTTTTCTTTGTATAAGGATGAAAACTTTGACATTTTTATAGCGGAATTTTCAATTGAAGAAAGAAATTCATTATTTGAGATTACAATTACAGAGACAACAGAAGGAGGCGTAAAATTTAATCAGAGCTATCGGGCTAATTCATCAAACTCTACAAAGTTTCCAGAATTTTTGTCTGCTAAATATAAAATTGGTGT